>ENA-OWPI01000108-OWPI01000108.1-marine-metagenome-genome-assembly--contig:-NODE-108-length-116865-cov-4.272562_pt1 | contig 116865 bp, 103 predicted proteins | sample MGYA00238138_ERZ651775 | MGnify/ENA primary metagenome ERZ651775 (study PRJEB26906, sample SAMN06265043) | marine metagenome | isolation source: Helgoland LTER site | place: Germany:Helgoland, sampling... | reverse complement strand
AAAAAATTCGATAATTGTAAAGTGCGATAATATAACTGAGTGGATAAATGCAATTGAAAAATTAAAAAGCTCAACAATATAAGTGAACAGATGAGCACATTTTATCAAACCACCCGTCGGATTAAAGACATGGTCGCCAGCGAGCGTCCACAAGAGCGATTAGCCAAACACGGCGCCAAAGCACTCAGTGATTGTGAAATCCTCGCGATGATTTTACGCAGCGGGCCCCGTGGTATTGATGTCCTCACCATGTCCAGTGATCTACTCAACGCCGCAGGCTCACTCACTCACCTACTGCGCTGGACGGCCGCTGACTTCCAAAAGATTAAGGGGATCGGCACCGTTAAATCGCTTCAATTGATGGCAGTCATGGATTTCGCGCGCCGTATTTTGCAAGAAGACGATTCGGTCGAAACAATCTTCGATACACCCGAAGTCGTGGCAAACCACTTTCGCACTCTGATCGCAGGCGCAGAAGTCGAGCATTTTTGGACACTCTGCCTCGACCGTAAAAATCGCTTAATTCAACGCATCGAGGTCACCGTGGGAACGGCGTCTTCGTGTCTCGTGCACCCCAGAGAAGTATTCAAGGAAGCGATCCGCCTGAGCGCATCGGCCATCCTCGTCGCTCACAACCACCCTAGCGGTGACCCCGCTCCTAGCCGTGCCGACATACAAGTAACTCGCCAACTACGCGAAGCCGCCAAAGTCATTGGCATCGACCTACTCGACCACATTATTCTTGGTCAAAAGAGCAAAGACCCTAGAGGTATCGGTCTCTATAGCTTCAACGAAGCAGGCTTGATTTAGCCAAAAATCTAGGGCTTTTGCACCGCCCAGAAACGGCAATCATCAGAAAAGGCCGCCACTTCCGGTGACTCGTGCGCGAGTTGCGAGCGCATCACAGTGGCCTCGACTCGAAAACCGACCCGTGCAAGTACTGCCTCCATTTCCTGCACAGAGGGCACGTGCATATAGTGATCACCATCAGCGGTCGCTTCCGTGCGATCACCATAATCATCCAAGTCAGCCGATTGATTGGCCTCTTGCCAGCGGCGCTGTTCTTCGATCCAGAAGCTGCGGTGCGGTGAGCGATCACGATCATGCGAGGTAAATACAAACCAAGCGCCTGGCCGAATCACTCGATAGATTTCACTCAGTGCCTGCTCGCGTTGAGCGGCCTGCGGGATCTGCATCAGCCCATTAAACCCAAAAATGGCACCATCAAAAGCGTTGTCATCAAATTCCAAATCCGTGGCATCACAGACACGCAGCGGGATATTGTATTCCAATAAGGTAGATAGATGGCGCGCTCGCTTGATCATCTTTCGTGAATAATCGGTCGCCATGATATTGGTGTAGCCCAACTCATGCAGCCCAAGGGCAATCCTCCCAGCCCCACATCCTAGCTCGAGCAAGGAATCACTGGGCTCAAAGACGCGAGTAAATATCTTTTCCTCTGATTGCCACAGCCCCAAACGCTCAGCTGCGTTTGCGTAGTGTTCTACCACAGATTCAGAATCAAAATATTTGAGCACAGTTTCGCGATCCATTCTCAAAACAAACGACGCACACGCCCGATTTGGCAATTCTTATCTAGTGCACGACCCTCTATAAATTCACACAATTAGTGACATCTACTTCTTGCCACCGGAATCGTTATCTCCAAGGTCTGACTTACTTTTACAACATGGTCGCTTTACTCAAAACGCTTATCCTACTGATCATAGCCACCGCATTGGCCATTACGGCGCTGCTAGTGCCAGCACAGATACGCTCCGTTGATCCGACAGTGGTCGAGCTCGCCGGCGCTAACAGTAGCTCAGTTGAAGACAAGATTTGGGAGGAAATCAATGCCGCCTATGTCGGCCCCGCACAACGATTCGCAGCAGCGACCGGCAGTCAAGACCCCGCCCAGCAGACGCAAATCCAACTGCTCTTAGACCAAAATCCGAACTTTGCCAGTAGCGGCGGGCCTAACCGCGACTTTGAAGATTTACTCAAGCGCAGTGTCACTCAGCGTAAAAGTCGCGCCGTCATCCCTCAATTACTGCCTCGCAGCGAACGCGCCTCACTCACCGAATCACTCTCCACTTCGCGTAATCGCAACGTCACCGCACTTCTAAGCATTCGCGACATCGCTGGCCTGTCACGCCTCCACCCAGCGAGTCACGCAGCTGGTGCTCCCTATGATGCAGGCGTGCTGACACTCGCGCTTCTCATCGAAGCTGGCCATTTTCAACCCAGCCTCGCCCAACAAATTGGCAATCTGGCAACTTTAGCCGCAGGTTATAATCCAGAGGCTACCATCGCCTGCGAAGATTTAGTCATCGGCACCCTCTCCCTCGGCCGTCAACTCGACTACACCTCATTAGTCAGTCTTGCAGAATTGACCGAAACACTCGGCGATTGGTCGCAAATGGCCGCTCTCTTTCGCGCACAGCCAGATCGAATTGCCGAAAACTACACCGCGTTGCGATTCTCAGAATCTCCCGACACACTTTATCGCTACCTCGCAGAGCAAACCGAAACTGGCAATCAAGACCTAGACTTTGCATTACGCCATGGTCCTGGAGCCGTGAGCCATTTAATTCATACCGAGCAGCCGCTCTTTCAAGCCAGCTCAATACCAGGCACTGTCCTAAGCCTCCTAGCGCCCTTCCGTCCGCAGATCTTCGTCGAGATCACACTGCATAACAATACACTCGGACAAGCCCTCAAATTTGCTCTGCTCTTCCTCGCTGGTTTAGCGTTCGCATTTGCCATGGGCAGTGCGTGGCGCAACAGTTTGGGCAATACCAGCACGGTATCGCGCAGCAACCCGATGGTCATGGCACGCGATATACTCATTAGCTTCGTCGTCGTCCTCACCATCTGGACCATCTTCGAACCCAACATCCTTAAATCTAAAGAATCTGTTTCAGACTCCGGGCCACGCATCGAATTTGCCGTAGCCGACTCACTTCAATCCATCAAATCACCCGTCAAATCCATGCAAGAGATCAACCAAGTCACACTCCTCGTCCTCGCCCTGTTCTTTATTATACAGCTCGTGATCTACTCGTTCTGTCTAATCAAGATCAAAGAAGTCAGCAAACAAGCACTCAGCTCAGACATGAAGCTGAAGCTACTCGATAACGAAGAGAACTTATTCGACTTCGGGCTCTATGTCGGTCTCGGTGGCACCGTGCTGTCCTTAATCCTCGTCGCAGTCGGCATCGTCGAAGCGAGCCTCATGGCTGCCTATGCGTCCACCTTGTTCGGTATCCTCTTCACCGCGATCCTGAAAGTGATGCACCTTCGCCCCTACCGCCGCCAACTGATTCTCAGTGCTGACGCCGCTTAAACGGCATCCACTTAAAACAACAAAAGCGAACTGTAACAGGTATGAAGGTCGCTACTTTCCGACGTCGTTACCGATGACTTCCCACGTTTCAATTTTCCTACTCCGCCTACTATGAACAAAACCTTGATGCTAGTCATTTGTGACTTCCTCCTCCTGAGTATGTTGGCGCTCGCACGCTTCGATCCACCCGAAGAGCGCCCTGACGTGACACTCGATGCCACCGCCGCCTCCGCGACCGCAGAGGCCGAACTAATTAGCCTGCTCGAAGAGTCCCTGCAGTCGGAACTCGAGTCCCGCTCAGGCCTAAGCGATGATCTCACTGAAACACGACAAGACCTCGAAAAACAGGCGCTCAATCTCGCCGAACGCGAAGCTGCGCTCGCAGCCACTCAGAAAAGCTTACAAGAAAAAGCAACTGAAGCCGCACAACTCACCGTCGCCAAAGCAAACATTGAAGCCGATCAAGCCAAGCTTACTGAGGAAAAAGCCCAAGTCGAAGCGGATCGCCAAGCCCTAGCTCTGAAATTTGAAGCCACTCGCGCCGAGCTCGAGAGCGCTCAGACTGAGCGTATCGAACTCACCCAGACTCTCGGCCAACTTAAACAAGAATCGTCCGTCTCTAAAGAACGTCTCACACAAGCAGAGAAAGATCTAATCACCCGCGAAGTAGCCCTCGCTCAACGTGAAGCCCAGCTCAAAGCCGCTCAAGCCGAGACCAAAAGGCTCAATCAAGAGCGGGAGGCACTGAACAACCAACTCGCAGTCGCCAAGGCCGAGCGCAGCCTACTGGAGCAAAATCTAATTAGCGAAAAACAAGACAAAGCACAGGCACAGGCACATGCGTCACGGCTCACTGAAAATGTATCCCAACTCGGGCAAGGCGTCTCCGAACTGGCCCAGAGCTCGGAAGAAATTATTCAAGAAATGGATGCGAGCCGGCCACGCACGATGAGCGAAATTTTCACACGCTTTCAAAACAACCGTGCCACGATTCACTTCACCTCTTCAGAAAAACCGCGTATAGGCAGTCCCACGACGCAACACTACGAAAGTAAAAGTATCCTAATTGCGGATGCTGAAGGGACTTACCTCGTCACGCACACCGCAGACACACCTTTTGCCTTCTTCAAGAACCCTGACAGCCTCCTCAGCGTGCAACTGGAAGTCACACTCGCGGGCCGCACCTTCCCGATTAATCAAATCGCATTCCTCAGCGCCGACCCTCGACTGATCTACATCCCACTGCCGAAACGCACCGTCGAGGCTTCAGGCCTAGAAACCTTCGAACTAGCAATACAACCAGAACGCTGGGAAGAAGCAGTCCTCGTTAAAAACGACGAGACCAACTTTGGTCGCACAGGATTTCGCCGCCTAACCAGCAGTGAGCGCTTCCTCAAGATGGAGCGCCCTGCCCTCGGCGAACTATTTGCCGACTTCGCATCCTCGCGCGGTGATCTAGCCTTCAGCAAAAACAGTCAATTCATCGGCGTACTAACCGACTCGAAACACGCTGTTGTAATTGACGCTTTTCTCGCTAGCGCATTTGGCAACTTAGGTGCCAACTTTAACAAAGAAGCAAGTGCCGCCACGATCCGACGCTTAAAAGAACGCGTCCGCAAACTGCCGAATGAGGTGCAATAGTTGGTGGTTGAATGTTGCTTGCTACTTCCCTCAACGAACTACTTTCAACGATCCATCAAACCCTAGCCTTTTACACCGCTAGCGAGCACCGTCTGAAAATTCGGCGCTTCGGCTTCTTGAGCGACGACATTGACTTCGATCTGACGGAAGCCTGCTTCTTTTAAAAACTGATAGAGTTTGTTCTCTGAGAATCCCAGCCAAACGTCGGCATAGAGCTCGTGGGCTTTCTCGAACTGGTGCTCCAAGAGGTCGATAATGATTAGTTTACCCCCAGGCTTTAAAATACGGGAGGCTTCCTGTATCGCCTGCTGCGGATGCTGGGCATGGTGCAGTGCCTGACTGAGCAACGCTAAATCAAATGCCTCATCCTCAAGTGGAACGGCTTCGATGTCACCCAACTTGTAGCTTAAATTAGTAAATCCATTCTTCTTGGCCAGCTCACTGCCGAACTCGACCATCTTCGGAGAATTATCGACACACACAATTTTCTCGGCGCGACGTGCCAGTAATTGAGACAGTAGCCCCTCGCCTGCTCCCAAATCTACGACCTTAATTTTCGGCGTTAGATGCAATAAGAAATGGCCAATCGCTTCCCAACTGCGGCCTGGGCAATAGTTTTTGCCCAGTCTCCCAGCTACGGAATTAAAATATTGTTCCGACTGCTGCTTACGCTTCTCCAAAATGCGCTTCAAATTAGCAGTGTCCTCGCCGATCTGCGTGGTGCCTTCCACCGCAGCACAGGCCGCTTGCAACAACGCAGCATCTTTTGCATCAAAGACACTTAATGCGTAAAATGTCTTTTTTCCCTCGCGGCGATCGTGCACCAAATCGCCCTGCCGAAGAAGCCCGAGGTGCGAAGAAATGCGCGACTGCCCCATATCCAATACGTCTTGGAGTTCGGCGACCGATAGTTCCTCTTTTGCCAACAATGAGAGAATACGCACCCGGGTCGAGTCCGCCAATAGTTTCAATATTTCCCAAGAGTCCGCCATATATGAGATCGTTCATATTATAAACATCCCCGTGATGGCGAGTTGATATTTCACCACAGCCAACCTACTGTGCGAGATCCTTGGCTATGCTTGTGCTGCTTTAGCGAGCGCTTCTTTAACCTGAGCAGTAATTGCACTCCAGTCCTTGTTGGCGATTTGTGACTTAGTTGCCAGCCATGAGCCGCCAATTGCAAAGACTTCAGGAATCGAAAGGTACTCGTTCATATTGTCGAGCGAGACACCACCAGTTGGGCAGAATTTAACACCGAGATTCGCATACGGAGCCGCCATTGCTTTGAGCATTTTTGGGCCACCAGCAGATCCAGCAGGAAAAAACTTAAGGTACTCACAGCCAGCTTTGAGCGCCGCTTGGATGTCGGAAGACGTCATGATGCCTGGAATAAACGGGATGTTGTTCGACTTAAAATAAGCGATCGTTTCTGAATCTGTACCTGGCGCGAGGCCGAACTTACTGCCTGAATCAATCGCAATTTTCGCCTGCTCCAGCGTGACAACTGTGCCCGCGCCAACAAGCATCTCAGGAAATGCATTCGCAATCGATTCGATCGCACCAGCGGCTGCTGCTGTGCGGAAAGTGACTTCGATAATATTAAGACCGCCTTCAAGTAGTGCGTTGGCGAGTGGCTTAGCATCTGCAATATCGTCGATGACAATGACGGGGATGACGGGAAACTGGTCGAGTGCTAACATAATTAAATAAGTTTTTTGAGGTTCGGCTTGAACTGGGTATCTAACTAACTTCGAGTCTAGCGATCCACACGTGCACCGCCGCCAGCTTTGATCTTTTTCACTTCTTTAAGTGAAGCCATCGTGGTGTCCCCCGGTGTCGTCATGGCCAGTGCGCCGTGCACACATCCATAGTCGACTGCTTCCTGCGGGTCGTTTTCGGTCAAGAACCCATAGATCAGGCCCGAAGCAAAACTATCGCCACCGCCGACTCGGTCGAGGATCTCAAGGCATGGAAACTTAATCGACTCAAAAAATTCGCCGTCATGCCAAGCCAGCGCGGCCCAGTCATTGACAGTGGCAGTCTTCACTGCGCGCAGTGTTGTGGCAGTGACCTTGAAGTTCGGAAATTCTTTAATCGCTGTGGCGATCATCCTCTTAAACGCATCAACTGGAATCTGTGAAATGTTCTCATCGACACCCTCTACTTCGAAGCCAAGACAGGCGGTAAAGTCTTCTTCGTTACCGATCATTACATCGACATATTTGGCAATCTCGCGGTTCACCTCTTGGCACTTAACAAGGCCGCCAAAGTCTTTCCAAAGCGACGGTCGATAGTTCAAGTCGTAGCTGACGATGGTGCCGTGCTGCTTCGCGCATTTGACTGCTTCGAGCACAACATCTGGAGTGGTCTCACTCAGAGCGGCGTAGATCCCACCAGTGTGGAACCATTGCACGCCGCGTTTACCGAAGATCTCTTCCCAGTCAATGTCTCCAACCTTGAGCTGACTCGCTGCGGTGTTGCCACGGTCAGGGCAACCCACTGCGCCGCGAATACCGAACCCGCGCTCGGTAAAGTTGAGGCCATTACGGACCGTGCGGCCTATCCCGTCGTAGTCCACCCATTTGATGAACTGCGTATCCACTCCCCCCTGAAGGATAAAGTCTTCGACCAGACGGCCAACTGGATTGTCAGCAAAGGCAGTCACCACGCCAGTCTTTAGGCCGAAGCAGCGCCGCAATCCGCGAGCGACGTTATATTCGCCGCCCCCTTCCCATGCCGTAAATTGACGAGTGGTATGCGCCCGGCCTTCGCCGGGGTCAAGGCGCAGCATCACTTCTCCAAGAGAGATGCATGCGTATTCACAAGAGTCAGAAGATTTAATGTCGATCGCCATGAGTTGTCTGTTTTTCTAAGTGTTCTGTGTATTAGAAAATTGATTGCGCAGAACAGCATCCGCGAGCATTTAATTGGTATCCGTATCGATGAAGTCAAACGGCTGAGGAACTTCACCGATGAGACGGTCGCGGCATCAACTGGATTTTGCCACGCGCCTGATTTTAGTAAGACCTTTAAGCGAAGAATAACATGCATTTGCCGGCTTTTTAATCGGCTGTATCGTCGTGCGCCGACTAGCAAACGCAACCGTGGCAACCTAGTTGTAATTGGCCACGTAGAGGAGATACGCCGCTCGCTTAGAACCTGCATGCACCTTTGCGGGCACCTTAGTGACACGAAATCCGGCGCGGTTAAGACGATCTTCGAATCGAAGATCTGGGCCAGCAGACCAAAAAACCGCACGCCCAGTAGGCTTCAATGAACTACGCATCCAGCGCAAGCCACTGTTCGAATAGAGTGATGTATTCGTTTCCGAAACCATTGCAACCGGGCCGTTGTCTACATCCATTAAGATCACATCGTAACGCGCACGCTCAGCCTTGCGCACATAAGCAACTACATCTGTGGTATGAATCTCTACGCGAGGATCATTCAACAACGCGCCATTCAGAGACTTCAAATACTCGCGGTTCCAGCTGACAATTTCCGGCAACAGTTCAACCAGTTCGATCACCACGCTCGCCCCAGTGTTTTCCAATACACTGCGTAAAGTAAAGCCAAGCCCGAGCCCACCGATCAAGATCCGCGCCTGAGCGTCACGATCCAATAGCTCGACGCCAATTTCGCCCAATAAAATCTCCGACGCATTCGCCCCTGAGTGCATCAACTCTTGCCCACTATAACTGATGCAATACTTACCATCATGCTCATACAGGGTCATGGCACCACCATCAGCAGTCGTCGACTCTGCAAGTTTTACACGTGGTTTCATTCAATTCTTTTTGTTTATAAAAAATAAATGGCCCGACTCAGTGTCGTGCTCCGTTGATCATTGCCCCTGCGACTTATCGCGAAGCATCGTCTCCAGATCAGCCAGATCTTTGGTGAATTTACAAGTAAACCGACGCATCTTGCCCGTTTCAGGATGCACCAACCCAAGGCTCGAAGCATGCAGCGCCTGACGTTGCACATTATAGGGCATCCCGCCTTTGTTTTTTAACGCCGCCTTATAATCTGGATGATAGTGACGGTCGCCGAGCAACGGCACGCCGGCTCCGGCAGCATGAATGCGCAGCTGATGCTTCAATCCCGTCTCCAAACGAAGGCGGAGCTTACTGACCGTATGGCGTTGGCCTTTAACCGCGGTCGGCCACGAATACTCTTCCACCACTTCATAGCGACTAATCGCTTCAGTGGCGCCCTCTTCTTCGGTTGCAAAGACGGTTTGATGCATGCCCTCTTCATCGAGGCGAAACCAAGCACGCCATTCACCCCGCTTCTGATCGAGTTTACCATCACCAATCGCCATATATTCGCGCAGAAAGGTGTGATCGCGTACCTGACGAACCAACGACTCCCGCGCCTTCGGATTCATCGCGAAACAAATAATACCACTGGTATATTGATCCAATCGGTGCACAGGCAGCGGAATCAGGCGCTTGCGATGCACGCCCTTCTGCTGGTCTAGTTCGGTCGCCCCTTTGCCTTGCAAAAACTTCTCCAACACCGTCAGCGCAGACACTTGATTACTATCGGGCACAGGCACCGACAACAGCCCTGCCCCCTTGTTTACAATCGCCAACGAGCTATCAATATAGAGTAAAGTGGCCTGCGCGTGAATACGTGTTGGCAAATGCCGAAAAAAGACTGGCGGTAGCGTCCCGCCCATCGACAGCCGATCGCCTGGGTCCGTGATCTGCTGATGCGGCTTTTTAATGACCACACCATCCAACTGAATGCGCCCCTTGGCGAACCAATCCTTGAGGCGCTTACGCGGACTATCTGGGTAGCGCTCACTAAGCCACTCCAATGCTGGTTTCACCTCTCCTTCATTTTCGCTATCTGACATAGCCGCACTCTCGAGTGTCAAACCACGAAGATCAACCCTCAAGCGAGCGCCTATCGGATCGAATTCACCGCCATGTTTAATCATAAGAAACTCGATATCTCAGTACTCGGGGCTCGGTCATCGCAACAGTCTGGTCGGCAATATCCCAGCCAGCGCTGAAACACTGAGTGAACTGCTCGCCCAATTATATCTCATCGACGCGGCCTAAGCAGAAAAACACATCACATCCCGCTTGTCAGAAGCGGCGCCTATAGATTAACTGTATTTAGACCAGATACAGTAGATGAAAATAATACTGAGTAACACCACCATTCTCATTCTCGCGCTCACCTGTGCGCTGCACTCGCTAAACGGCCTTACGCTCTCGAATAAAGAAGGCACGACCATTGACGTTACGGTTCTGGAGATCGAAGACGCGCGTATTCAATTACGCCTTCAGAACGGCAATACCACTTGGCTTGAGCGCGATCGATTGTCATCGGACAGCCAACTAGCGATCATCGAGCTCGCCGCACAGCAGAAGTCACGCTTTCAAATAATCAACGAGCTGCTAGGAATCTCCTTATTAAAGGACAATAATCTATGGGATGATGCGCCCGATGAAGTCGCGCAACGACTAGAATGGCCACTCGAATCTCAGACCGAGACTCAATCCAGCTTCCGATACTATCCTCCTGCGGCATACCGTATACTTGAGGCGCGCCCATATTCCTCAGTCATCTATGGGGCAGATAATCAAGCTGCTTTAATTAGCATCGTCTTTGCCAACAAAGGCGACTTCAAGTTTAGCGAATATCCCACCAAGGACGAAATCAAAGCGATGCAAGCAGCCATCGAAAGCGACACAAACAAAATTATCGACCGCATCAGCGAAGCTCTGGGGAAACCTGAAAAACAACAATACGGCAGCGGTCGCGGCATCAAGCAACTCATACAACGCTGGGACTGGAACGGCCACGCCCTCCTACTCGCCACACAAGAAAACGAATACGTCAGCCTCAGAATAACTAGCAGCGCTTCTGCCGACAATAAAGGTCGTGGTCAGAAATTTTCCGATGCCGCGCTAAGAAACCTCACGACAAAAAACATTATAACACGCTCCAACGGCGATGTCATTATCGATAATATCCCGATGGTGAACCAAGGCCCGAAGGGCTATTGCGTGCCCGCGACCTTCGAACGCTATCTGCGCTATATGCAAATCCCAGCCGATATGTATATCCTAGCCATGGCAGGTCAGACCAAAATAGGCGGCGGCACCTCACTCAGGGCGATCATTGCCTCAATCGACGGATACATCGCCTCACAGAGCCGCACAATGAAACAACTCAACGAACCGATCAAAATCCGTACTATTCAAAAATATATAGATAAAGGGCTGCCAATGATTTGGACGATGTTTTCCTCAAACACATATAACCAATATGCCAATCAACGCACTCGAGATAGGAAATTAGTCGCCGACTGGGAAGCTTGGAGCAAAGCCTCCCAAATAAGCGCCCGTGCGACTGAACTCGTAAAAGATATCACGTCCGCACACGCCTGCATGATCATCGGCTATAACAAAGCGACCGGCGAAATTGCTGTCAGCGATTCGTGGGGGCCTGCGTATAACGAACGCTGGATCTCGGTCGAACAAGCGGAACAAGTGTCTCAAGGCTCCATCTACCTCGTCAGTTTTTAACTAATTGAGTTTGCAGCAATACAACCCGCAGTTGATCGTCCTTACACAATATGACAGATACACCCTACAATTTTGACACCTGCCCTGATCGCACTGGCTACGGCTCCCTCAAATGGGACAAATACAAGGGCCGCGACATCCTGCCACTCTGGGTGGCCGATATGGATTTCGCCACCGCGCCCGAGATTGTCGCAGCTCTTCAGCAGCGGCTCGACCACGGCATCTACGGCTACACCATTCCTTACGAAGCTCCGATTCAAGCCGTCCTCGACTACTTGGATCGCCAACACGGCTACAATGCCAAGGCCCATTGGCTCAACTTTCTGCCCGGCCTCGTGCCAGCAATCAATCTCTGCTGCCACGCCTATGTCGCAGACAATGAGTCCGTGATGACTGCGACCCCCGTCTACCCGCCGTTCCTTGGCGCACCCGATTACGCAAATCGAGAACTCATCAAAACTCCGCTTTGCCTCGACGCAGACGACAACTGGACACTCGATTTCGATGCAATGGAAGCCGCGGTAAAGCCAAACACCAAGCTCTTTATTCTGTGCAGTCCGCACAATCCAGTCGGTCGCGTTTACAGCAAAGAAGAACTCACCCGCCTCGGCGACTTTTGCGAGAAACACGACCTGATTCTTATTTCCGACGAGATTCATTGCGATCTCATCTTTGATGATAATGCACAGCACATCGTCACTGCGAAAATCAGCGAAAACCTAGCCGCGCGCACCGTCACACTAATGGCTCCAAGCAAGACCTATAACCTGCCTGGCCTCGCGTGCGCATTCTCGATTATCGAGAGCTCCAAGCTACGCCTCCAATTCCAGAAAACAATTCGTGGCATTATCACCGAGGTCAACTGCTTCGGCTATGCGGGCTGTGAAGCCGCCTACAACCTCGGTGAGCCATGGCGTCAGGCACTACTATCGTATTTACGCAGCAACTACGAACTCACCTCCAAGTTCATCAAAGAGCAAATTCCAGGCATCACCTTCCGCCCGATGGAATCGACTTACCTCGCGTGGTTCGACGTCACACGACTGGAGCTAGAAGAGCCGGTAACATTCTTCGAAGACCATGGCGTTGGCCTATCCGACGGCACTCCGTTTGACGGCATCCAGCATCTACGTCTCAACTTCGGTTGCCCACGTAGCCGACTCCGCGAAGGCCTCGAAAAAATGGCTGCGGCCCTGAATAACAGATAACTCTCTCAGGTCTCACTACGAAGAATGGAATCAGTCCGCTTAGACAAATGGCTCTGGGGCACACGCGTGTATAAAACACGCAGCGATGCCGCCGAAGCCTGTCGCGGTTCCACAGTTCGGCACAACGGCATTATTGCTAAGCCCTCGGCAAAAATTCGGCCTGGCGACACCATTATTGCGCGCACCAAAGCACTCACCCGCACCCTACACGTCATCGGACTCACCGAGAAACGTGTCGGCGCGGCACTACTGCCTGACTACTTCGAAGATCAAACACCCGAATCCGAGTTTGAGGCAGCACGCGAAAAACGCGAGAACGCCAAAGTCTTCAGTCACAAAGGCGCAGGTCGTCCTACTAAGAAAGACCGCCGCGACATCGAGCGCTTGCTCAGCGAATAAGCCGCGCCGCTCCTGTCGCTTGCGCAACGCAACCTTTGCTCCTAAGAACTGATTAGGATTAGGAGTAAGATTACGATTAAGTATCCTCAGCCCTCTTCCCACCTCAAGTCTCAGCCCTCTTCCCTCCCTCCCATCCGTGCCCTACGAAGAAATTCCATACACCGTCGAAGACACCAAACTGCCGCCCGAGATTGCCGCCTTCATTAACGAAGCCGACCGTCGCTGCGACCTATTCTACGACCAGAAGCTCAATAAGCGCTACCCTCGCTACGTGCCCAGTGAACCCGCGCAAGTTTACGCTGCGCTGCGCTACGTCACTGAGCAAGGCTTGCCGCTCGGTGAAACCTTTATCGAATGGGGCAGCGGCTTCGGCGTGGCCACTGGAATCGCCGCACAACTCGGCTACGAGGCATACGGCATCGAGATTGAAGAGACGCTGGTCGAAAAAGCTGAATCACTAATCGCCGACCAAGGTCTCGACGCAGATTTTCTACCCGTCAGTTACATCCCCGACGGCTTCATCAGCTACGACGCACTCAGCGGACACGACATTGTGCGCGACGACAGCTTTGGCCATCGCGTCGATGGCAATTCGCGCTACGACGGCATGGATATTGACGTTGAAGAAGTGGATCTGTTCTTCGTCTACCCATGGCCAGGCGAGCAAGAAATGATGCTTAAACTCTTCGACGCCATTGCAGGCGAAGGCGCTATACTAGTCGCTTATTTCGGCGACCGCGACATTAGCCTCTACCGCAAGCTCGAAGACGAAGATGATTAGATCCTGAATTAACGTCGCCTCTCACGAGGTGGTTTGCGGCTATACTTCTCGCCCTTGGAGTTTAGCTCACGGCGGGTGCGACGACTCACTGTGAGTTCGCGTTTTTTCTTACGCTGGCTCAGCTTTTCTAATTCAAAATCGAGTTTCAGATAATTAATAAAGCGCTCACGACTCAAGGCGCCGGCTTCGATCGCCGCCTGAATCGCACAGCCCAAATCCGAGCGATGCTTACAATCGTGAAATTTACATTGAGTGGCGACCTCGTCGAAATCACGAAAACTTTCCTTCAACGTTTTTGCATCCGTCCACACCTGAACTTCGCGAATCCCAGGGTTGTCGATCAGCATACCCCCTGCCTTCAGCGGCAATAGTTCACGCGCCGTCGTCGTATGCGTCCCCTTGCCTGTTACGCCATTCACCTCTCCCGTCCAGAGCCAATCTTGGCCGATTAATTGATTGATCAGCGAAGACTTACCGACACCACTGGAACCAATCAACGCGATCGTTACCCCCGGTTCCAGATAGCTCCGAATCGCATCGACTCCCGAACTCTCGATTGCGGACGTCAGAATCACCTCAACATCTGTGTTGAGCGCAGCCAAGGCGTCTTGCGCCATCCGGTTGATCTCATCAGAATACAGATCACTCTTGTTCAGCAACACCACCGCCCGCGCGCCACTGCGCTGCATCACCGTAAAATAGCGTTCCATGCGGCGTAGATTAAAATCCTGCCCAGCGTCGGTCACCACAAAGACAACATTCACATTGGCAGCCATCACCTGCTCTTCGGTACCCTTGCCTGGAGCTTTGCGTGAAAGACAAGTCTGCCGCTCCATCCGCGCACGAATCAAGCCCTCGTATTCATTGCCCTCGGCACCTATTTCCAGCGCGACCCAGTCGCCAACCGCAGGTAGTTCCGCATCCGTCTCCGCTTCATGATAGACCGCGCCACCGAGAGCCACTTCCATCTCTGTACCATCGTCGAGCACTGCACCATATGAGATCTTGTTATCGCGAATCAGACGCGCAGGCACCCAGCCTTTATCTCGGCAATCTGCAAATTCCGCTTCAAAGCGAGCGTTCCATCCTAGGTCGTTCAGTGTCATGTGCACTGGAATCTACGGACAACAGTGGAAGAGTTAACTACAAAAATCGAATATTCGAATTTAGAAACGCTCCACTCACTAAAATCCGAACACACTTCGGACGATACTCCAGAAATTTGACGGAGGCGGTGGTGGCAGAGGCGAGCCGTTACCACTCTTCTCACTCTCACTCTCACTCTCACTAATCGATGGCTCGTAGCTCAGCTCTAAGCGATAATCCGTAATCGAAGGACGTTGTTGCACCGCTGCATCGACGGCCTGCGTCAACTGTTTCAGATAATCCTGTCCAGTCGATTCGAGTAGAATCGGCCCAAAATAATAGCTCAAACTTTCGTGCTCATAGATAACATACCAACCACTATCTAACTCGGCTGGCCCAGCCTTGATCTGCCCTGGAAAGCGTTGGTCAAACCGAGCCTTCGACAAAAATCCTGTATACGAGATCGCAGACTCTTCGATCACGCGAATCTCTAACACGCTTTGCGCAACGCCGCTAACAGAACCAATCAATAAGACCAATATTAGCCGCCCTAAAGCATTCAATTGATTCATAGCATATCTGAGGTTTGAAAGTTTCATACTTAGAGCCCTGAAGGTAAATTCGATCCATAGTCGCCACTCCCAGTTCCCGTTACAGGCGTCGAACCGCCCGCACCTGCCCCGGAGTTTGGCGTGCTTGTTTCAGGCGGCTCAGCGCCGCTGGTCGACCTCGGTGGCGACACACCCGCACTCTTCGACTGATTCACCTCTACGGTGCGATTCGACTCTCCAGTGGCGCCAAAACCAAAATCTTCAAAACTGCGTTCAGTCGGTGCGCCGGCGCCACCTGAACCGCCAGTGCCACCGCTCTCTTCGGGTGGCACACCTGAGCTGCCTGCACTACCACCGCCTGTCGCACCTGACTTAGAACTGGCACGGTCAACCGATTCGCCTCCGCCAACTTGACCGACATCATCGAAGTCGCGGCTACCGCGAGGCGATTCGGACGAAGCACCCGATTTCGAACTCTCGCCCCCAACTGTGTCGCCAATACTCACACTAGCAATCTCGCTGAAATCACGCGACTCCGACGAGGCTTCTCCTGCGCCTTCGCCAGCAATCTGCTCTATATCGCCACTTGCACCTTCGCTGCCACTCGCCTCTGAAGATTCAATTGGTGGCGGAGGCGTCATGCGTCCATCAAACAGATCAGGATCTACAGCGGCATAGGTCACACCGACGCAGATCATCAGACCGCCCACCCATGCGAAGCAACTCTGTGTAAATATTAGCAAGCGACGACTCATTGTTTCTCGGTGCAGATCACCTTAATTTCTTTCGCGCTTCGAGTATCTACTTTAATCTCAATTTCAATCGAGCGATACCCTTTGCGAGTGCCCTTTAATTTATAAACATCGGGATAAAGCTTTAGATCCCTTTCCTTAAAACGCTCTGGCGCAAATACCCCGATCATGCTCACATAAGTCTTTTTATCGGATACCACATGCAGCCCGATTTGCTGACTTTGTAATGCCAACTCAGTGCGAATCCTTGATTCCTCCCGCATTTTGCTAGGCGGTACGCTACTGGGGCGACTCGTCATCGCATCATTAAAGAACTTCGCCGCTAGCGGATAGCGCCCTCCTTTCAGATACTTCGCCGCCGAAGCAATATTTTGGGTGTAGCGAATATTTGCAAGGTAAAGGCTCGAAGCCTTCTCGAGTCCAGTGCGGGCTTCCTTCGACTCGGGAGCGAGTGCCACCGCTTCCCGATACAACTTACGCGCCGCATCGAAACTACCAGCCTTCAGCGCATTAAAGCCGTCTGCTAGCAACACCTCTAAGCGCGCAGCTTTCGCCTTCACCTTGAGCTCTATGAGCCGCTCGTTTAACTCGGGACTGGGGCGAATCACAATCGCGGCTTCCAACGCTGCCACCGCGACGAGCAAATCGCCCTCGGCTTCTGCCTTATTCGCGAGCGCCAGAGCCGCCCTAAACTCACGCTCTCGAATCTGCGTATCGATGACTTTACGCTCATTGAGCAGAAATGGATTATTCGGATGCTTCACTAGCAATGCCTCCAGTTGAACCAGTGCCTCGTCAAGCTCACCCACATCCTGAAGCACCTTGAGCCCATGGACCTCAGCCGCAATTCCATCTAATGAACTAACTATCAGCAACCCATCCGCCGCCGCGATATTGGCTGAATCAATTTCCAACACTTTTCCATACGCGGATCTAGCTGCGGCCAGGTCCAACTCCTCCAATGCGGCATTCGCCGTTTCCAACATTCCACCCACTTGCTGAATCGAACGACCTTCGAGATCACCTAGAATCGCACCCGTCATTTCAAAACCGTCGACGCTCTCTTTATAATTGTCCGCATTCAAATCACGCAGCCCCTGATTATAGGCCTCCACCGCTTCGCGATAAGTATTCTCAAAGGCGGGCTTCAAATATTCGAGGCGCTTGAGTTCCGCATAAGTCGATTCGTTCAGTGCTCGGGCCTTTTCGGCCAATATCAAAGCGCCGAGCTGTGCATCCGCAGCGGCCACGACGCTACTATAATATTGCTCGGCTTTTTCGAGTTTCCCTGCCGCTAGCGCGTCACGCGCTTTTTCGACATCCTTACTTAGCTCCGCCATAAAATCGAGCGACACATCGCCCTTTCGCAGTGCGGCTGCCAGGTCTTCGCTCAGCAACTTATCGGCACGCTCCGCGAGTTGACGCAGATCATAGTTCACTGCTTCGCCATTGTTAATGCTAGCGGAAATTGAAATATTCGCTCCATTCCCCGCAGTGGAGTCGCCTCCTTTGGAAACCATCAGCACGATGACTGGCAGGACCATCAGAACAATTAATACGATAGCGACTAGGGCGACTGGCTTCTTGTTATGAGTCATAAAAAGTGATCAGGGTGTAGAACTAACATTCATCGCAACAGGCGAAGTGCAGAATTGCGACGCGAAAAATCGGACTGACACACGAGCGTCCTCAAAAAAACAATTCCGAAAAAGCTTACAATTCCGCTCCATCACCTGAACTGGCGGTTGGCAGATATCCCTGCTGAGTTAAAAATTTAACACCGTGCGCCATTGTAGCGTCATAATCGACATCGTTACTCTTTGGCCGAAAAAATGAACTATTAAAGAAAGTATGCCTCTTACCTTCAAAGGCGACCAAGGTGCAGTCATTACCGGCCTCTGTCATCAGCGCTGTGAAGCGTTCTACATTTTCAAACGGAACCGTCGAATCCGCAGTACCATGAAAAATCAAAGTCGGCGGCAGGCCTGCCCGCACGTGATGACACGGAGATATATCCGTTTTGCGTGCCTCTGTCACCGCTTTCAAACCATAACCTGCTTCAGTGGTGTCGATCACAGGATTATATAGAATCAGCAAATTCGGCATCGAACTGACGCTCAAATCCTCACCTTCCGCCTCATGCCCTTCGATCACCCCAGTGCATGCAGCGACATGCCCACCAGCCGATCCTCCAGCAGAGATGATACGATTCGGATCGACGCCCAATTCATTGGCATGCTGCCGAACCCAACGAATAGCGGATTTCCCATCTTCAACACATTCAAACGGAGTGGTCTTATGCGTCCTTTTGGTACGATATTCGGCAGAGATCGCAACCAAGCCCTGGCGGGCGAAATCTCTGGCTTGTTGATAGAATTGCCGTGGCGTCCCACCACTCCAACCACCACCAAAGAAAAACACGATCACCGGACTTTGATCTGAAGGAGCGTGGCTAAGAGGGTTAAAAACGTGCAGCTTTAACTCTGATGATTCCAGCGTTTTGTAAGCAATGGTCTGGTCTGGGCGAATCTGCTCCGCTGCTAGAGCAATGGTCGCTCCGAGAAGGAAGAGAAGGGAATTAGAGTAAATATGCTTCATTGTGCTTAATTAAACGGATGAGCCTCAAACATGGAACACCGAACTGAATCTTTTGATTAATTTAAACAAAATTTCCCATGAGTATTTCCGTATCATGGGAGACCGCACATACCAGATTGAACACACTCGGATACGCCGCAGGTTTAACAAATATTCTTAAGTTCAGGCCAAGTTCAAAATTCGGCGCAAAAAAAGTGACTTTCCATCAACTCTGGCGTCTCTTCATGCTTGCATGGGTGTGCAAAAAATCCACCCTTTCGACCAATTTATGCCAAAACGCACCGATATTCAAAAAATTCTTATCATTGGTTCCGGCCCGATAGTCATTGGCCAAGCCTGTGAATTCGACTATTCAGGCACTCAAGCCTGTAAAGCGCTGCGCGAAGAAGGCTACAAGGTAGTCCTCGTTAACAGCAATCCAGCGACCATCATGACGGATCCAGAGTTCGCCGATGTGACTTATATTGAGCCTCTTACGGTTGATGCGCTAGAGAAGATCATCGACAAGGAGCGACCCGACGCCCTGCTGCCGACACTTGGCGGTCAGACTGGGCTGAATCTTTCGATGAATCTGCATGATGCTGGCATTCTTAAGAAGTATGGCGTCGAAATGATCGGCGCGAAGCCAGAAGCTATCATTAAGGGCGAGGCGCGTGACATCTTTAAGCAAGCCATGGTTAAGATCGGCCTCGACGTTGCCAAGTCGGAAACGGTGCACACGCTGGCCGAAGCGATCGAAGCTGCGGAGAAGACTATCGGCGACTTCCCGATTATCATTCGCCCCAGCTTTACGCTGGGTGGTTCTGGTGGCGGCATCGCTTACAACCGCGAAGAATACGAGAAGATGGTGCAAAACGGTCTCGATCTATCTCCTACCACTGAAGTGCTTGTTGAAGAGTGCCTTCTGGGCTGGAAAGAATACGAAATGGAAATTATGCGCGACCACAAGGATCAGTGCGTGGTAATCTGTTCGATTGAAAACTTTGACCCAATGGGCGTCCACACTGGCGACTCTATTACTGTCGCTCCTGCAATGACGCTGACCGACAAGGAATATCAGCTCATGCGCGACGCATCCTTCGCGTGTATTCGCGAAGTCGGCGTTGAAACTGGTGGCTCTAATATTCAATTTTCAGTCAACCCAGCCAATGGCCGCATGGTCGTGATCGAGATGAACCCACGCGTCTCTCGCAGTTCCGCTCTCGCATCCAAGGCCACAGGCTTCCCGATCGCTAAGATCGCAGCGAAACTTGCAGTCGGTTACAGTCTCGATGAACTTAAGAACGACATCACCCAGAAGACACCGGCCAGCTTTGAGCCGACAATCGACTATGTCGTCACAAAGATCCCGCGTTTCACCTTCGAGAAGTTCCCTGGCGCGGACACCACCTTGACTTCTGCAATGAAGTCTGTCGGTGAAGCGATGGCAATCGGCCGCACCTTCAAGGAATCGTTCCAAAAAGCGTTACGCTCACTCGAAATCGGCGCAAAAGGGTTTGTTGGCCCAGCTAAGTTCGAAGAAAAGATCACCGACATGCAGGCAGTGCGCCAAGGCATCGCGATCCCAACTTGCGAACGTGTTTTCTGGCTACGCCATGCATTTCTCAACGGCATGACGGATGAAGAAATCTTCGACACCTGCGCCCTCGATCCTTGGTTCATTCGTCAACTCCGTGAGCTGGTTGAAATCGAAGGCGACCTGCGCAAGAGCAGTCTAGCAAAGCTCGATGCTGAGCTCATGAAGACTTCCAAGGAAGCAGGCTTTAGCGATGCATTGATTGCCGACCTAGTTCACTCCAACCGCCAAGCCGTGCGCAAGCGCCGCGAAAAGCTCGGCGTGCTGACTAACTTCCGCCTAGTTGATACTTGCGCGGCTGAATTCGAAGCATTCACACCTTACTATTACTCCTCTTACGGTTCAGAAAACGAAATCGTCAAGAGCGACAAGAAGAAGATTATGATCCTCGGTGGTGGCCCGAATCGTATCGGGCAAGGCATCGAGTTTGACTACTGCTGCGTGCACGCCTCTTTCGCACTTCGCGATGCAGGTTTCGAAACCATCATGGTCAACTCGAACCCGGAAACTGTTTCGACTGACTACGATACATCCGACAAGCTGTTCTTCGAACCACTCACTCTCGAAGACGTCCTCGAAATTTATACCCAGTCCGGCTGTGACGGCGTGATCGTTCAATTCGGTGGTCAAACACCACTGAATCTCGCAACCGAACTCGAAGCACACGGCGTCAACATCATTGGCACATCGCCTTCGATGATCGATGCAGCAGAGGACCGGAAGCTGTTTCGCGACATTCTCGACCGAGTCGGCCTCAAACAACCAGAGAACCGTATTGCCAATTCTCTGGAAGAGGCCTACGAACTCGCCGGTGAGATTGGCTTCCCGATCCTGCTCCGCCCTTCCTTTGTTCTTGGCGGACGCGGCATGTTTATTGTCTATGATATGGCCGAAATGAAGACGATCGTCCGCGAAGTCTTCGACGTCGCACCTGGCACTCCAGTGCTACTCGACAAGTTCCTTGAAGATGCTTACGAGCTCGACGTGGACTGCATCTCGGACGGTGAAAAAACAGTGATCGGCGGCATGCTGCAACATGTCGAATTCGCAGGGGTGCACTCTGGCGATGCGACCATGGTCATGCCTCCGCACACGCTCTCAGCAGAGATACTCGATACCGTCCGCGAAGCCACTTACGCGCTCGCGAAAGAGCTCGAAGTAGTCGGCCTGATGAACGTGCAATACGCGATCAAGGACGACGAGCTTTACATCATTGAAGTCAACCCACGTGCCTCGCGCACCGTGCCATTCGTCTCCAAGGCGATCGGTGTGCCACTGGCGAAGCTCGCTGCCCGTATCATGGCAGGCGAAAAGCTCACAGACCTCGGCTTCACCAAAGAAATCATTCCTCCATACTGGGCAGTCAAAGAATCCGTGTTCCCATTCAACCGCTTCCCAGGCGCTCCGGTCATGTTAAGTCCAGAAATGCGCTCGACTGGCGAAGTCATGGGGCTGGATAAGGATCTCGGGGTTGCTTTTGCAAAATCACAAATGGCGGCTAAGCCTGCACTGCCCGACTCGGGCGACGTTTTTATCAGCGTAAAAGACGACGACAAAGAGCGCGCCATCAAAATCGCCCGCGGACTCAGCGAACTCGGCTTCGGTATTATCGCCACCGCTGGCACTGGTAAGCTCTTCAAAGCCAACGGCATTGATATGAAGCACGTCTGCCGACTGAGCGAAGGTCGCCCGAACGTGATAGATTTGATTAAGAATAATAAGGTCTCACTGATCGTCAACACGCCTCAAGGCACCGTCCCTCGCCAAAACGAGAATATGATCCGCACCGAAGCGGTGAAGCACAACATCTGTATTATGACGACGATCTCGGCAGCCTCTGCAGCAGTCGAAGGCATCAAATCACTTCGCGAAAAGGGCTACGAGGTTCGTTCAATTCAGTCTTACAGCCAAGAAGCCAATCCACGCTAACTTCGCCTCTATTCTTTATCTTGCTTGGACTCATTATCCCAACAGAAACAGCAGAGTTTCATTACGATCAAGAGAACAAATAAAACGCTTCACAAATGAAAGCCCCAACCATTATCGCACTGCTGCACGGACCAGATCAACCTGGTCTTGTTTCACGTGTGTCGAGTTGGATCTTTTTACGTGGCAGTAATATTCATCACGCCGATCAACATAAGGATCTAGAGGCGAATGTCTTCTTCCAACGTGTGGAATGGACACCGTCTGGTCAAATCGACGAAGAAGCTGCAGCCTTTGAGAAATTTGCCCACGAAGATCTCGGCATGACGGTCAAAGTCGCGAAATCGACGGATCGCCCAAAAGTCGCCCTGTTCGTGTCGAAGATTGATCACTGCTTCCACGACACGATTCTGCGCTTCCGCGCTGGTGAAATGGCAGGTGATTTGGTATGTATTATTTCAAACCATGACGCACTCAAAGCGGACGCCGAAACCTACGGAATTCCGTTCCATCACGTGCCTGTGCTCAAAGAAACCAAGGCTGAAGCAGAGACCACGCAACTCGAGATTGTGCATGCGCAAAATGCCAACCTCGTGGTGATGGCGCGCTACATGCAGGTCCTCTCTGACGACTTCCTGAAAAAAGTAGGCTGCCCCGTGATCAACATTCACCACTCTTTTTTACCTGCATTTGCTGGCGGTAAACCATACCACCAAGCACACGCTCGCGGCGTCAAACTGATCGGAGCCACAGCGCACTACGCCACAGCTGACCTTGACGAAGGCCCAATCATCCACCAAGACGTTACTCGGATCAATCACCGCAACTCAGTGCCTGATTTGGTTCGCAAAGGAAAAGACCTCGAAAAATCAGTCTTTGCCCAAGCGATCCGCCTTCATCTCGACAACCGCATTCTAGTTTATCATCACAAAACCGTCGTATTCGACTAGGTACACTTTCCACTCCAAACACTACTTTCACTTTGTTATGAATCACCCACCAAAAAAGAAATACAAAAATCCTCTCATGCCTGAAGACGACGTCATCGACGAGCGCCATCTCATCGACCTCGAAGACTCAGTAGATATCTCTTTCGAAGACCGCGTCAGCATCTACTGGATGGAGAACAAGAGTTTCCTGATTGGCTGTATCACGGTGCTGCTACTGGTTGTCGCTGGTTACCAAAGCTTGCGCATCTTCAAGGACCGCTCAGAAATCGCGCTCCAAGCCGAATATGCAGAAGCCAACGCAAGTGAAGCGCTCGCAGACTTCGCCAAAGCCAACCGCAATAAAGCACTTGGCGGATTTGCCGCACTTAGCACCGCTGACGCCGCTTACTCTGCTGAAGAGTACGAAAAAGCCCTCGAGTTCTACAATTTGGCCGCCGCCATACTTGAAGAGTCGACCCTCGCGGGGCGCGCCCAGCTCGGGCAAGCTTTCTCGCTCTACCAAAACGGCAGCACCGACGAAGGCCTCGCCAAGCTCAATGCCATTACTGCTGACAGTAGCCTAGCCGAAGGGGTTCGCGCCGAAGCCGCCTACCATCTCGCAGTCGAAGCCGACACCGCAGGTCGCAGCGCAGAATTTGAAAGCTTCGCAGCACAAATCAACGCCTCGCCACTGGCGGGCCAATGGCAACAGCGCCTCAGCTACTACCAGCAACAAACACAGTAATTAGTCGCTCGTTAAACCGATTCTTCCAAACGCACAGGTATGCAAGCCTGTGCGTTTTTGATGCCAACAGACAACATCACAGATCCAAATTGAAATAGAACTCGCAAGGCTTATTGAGGAATCGTTGACAGTTCCGAAATAGAATACACAACATCTATCGCGCTGTTCGATTATCTGTTTAGACTGATTAAACGGAGGCAGAGCAACTCATCTCATCTAGAAATATACCGCTTTATTATGAGCACAATCATCACAGACATCCGCGCCCGCGAAATCATTGATTCACGTGGCAATCCTACTGTTGAAGTCGACGTCGAACTCGAGTCCGGCATCGTCGGCCGCGCTGCCGTTCCTTCTGGTGCTTCTACTGGTGAACACGAAGCTGTAGAGCTTCGCGACGGCGACAAAGCTCGCTACCTCGGCAAAGGCGTCCTCAAGGCTGTTGACAATGTCGACAACCTCATCGCTCCTGAACTAATCGGTTTCGACGCATGCGACCAGCTGACAATCGACAAGATCATGCTTGAGCTCGATGGCACTGCCAACAAAGGCAAGCTCGGCGCCAATGCTATGCTCGGGGTCTCGCTTGCAGTTGCACATGCTGCTGCCGACGCGCTCGGCCTGCCCCTTTATAAGTACATCGGCGGCCCTAATGCTAAAGTACTCCCAGTGCCAATGATGAACGTCATCAATGGTGGTTCTCACTCTGACGCTCCAATCGCGTTCCAAGAGTTCATGATCCGCCCTATCGGCGCAGCAACATTCAGCGAAGCAGTACGCATGGGTGCTGAGTGCTTTCACAGCCTCAAGAAGGTTCTTCACGATCGTGGCCTCAGCACAGCAGTGGGTGACGAAGGAGGTTTCGCTCCCAAGTTCGACGGTACAGAAGATGCACTCGACACATTGACGAAAGCAGTTGAAGCAGCTGGCTACAAGGTTGGCAGCGACATCACATTCGCACTCGACTGTGCTGCTTCTGAGTTCTTCGAAAACGGTGTCTACGACTACGCTAAGTTCGAAGGTGAAGGCGGCGCAAAGCGCAACTCCGCAGAGCAAGCAGCCTACCTGCAAGAGCTCTCTGAGAAATATCCAATCGATTCAATAGAAGATGGTTGCGACGAAAACGACTGGGACGGCTGGAAGGCTCTCACAGACGCGATCGGCGACAAGGTGCAGCTCGTCGGCGACGATCTTTTCGTCACCAACGTTAAGTTCCTGCAAAAGGGTATCGATCTCGGCGTAGCCAACTCGATCCTTGTTAAGGTCAACCAAATCGGCACACTCACCGAAACACTCGAGGCAATCGAGCTCGGCAAGGCAAACGGCTACAACTCGGTGATCTCTCATCGTTCCGGCGAAACCGAAGACGTGACGATCGCGGACATCGCGGTGGCAACCAACGCTGGACAGATCAAGACAGGTTCCATGAGCCGCTCCGACCGTATCGCAAAATACAACCAACTTCTTCGTATTGAAGAAGAGCTGGGCGAAAACGCAGTTTACGCTGGCACACTGTAAGCGGCCCTTACATCGAATTACCACAAAGCCCGACGGTTAGCCGTCGGGCTTTTTTATGGTCCATCGTCGATGAGTGGTTAAAGGAGCAATTGCGACTCGCGCTGCTATCGCGTTCAATTACCAAACAAACCCCCAATCAGCGACCCTTGCCACTCAACTGTAATGCTCGCCGCCGACAAATTGCTCGCTTCAATTTTCTAAATGCTTACTTGTTACTCATCATCCTTAGAAATCATGACCTTAAAAGAAAAACAAGACGCGCTCGTCGAAGAGATCACTTTGATTCCCGACGCCTACGAACGCCTAGGCTATATCGTTGACCGCGGCAAAAAAGCTGCAGGGTTAACCGAAGACCTCCGCATTGATAGCTTCAAAATCGAAGGTTGCATGTCACAGCTCTGGGTGGTGCCGGCATTTAAGGATGGTTTGTGCTCGTTTCGCTCTGAGTCTGACTCAGCAATTGTTAAAGGAATCGCTGAACTACTGTGCAACTTCTATAGCGATGCGAAGCCCGAAGAAATCATTGCTGCCGATGCTGAATTCCTCGGCGAAGTTGGTATCACACAGCACCTTTCCCCAAATCGGCGTAATGGCTTGAGCCGTATCGTCGACTCGATCCAACGATTCGCACAATCCTGCTTGGCAGACTCGTAATCACACAGAAGCGACACTCTCAGCGCTTCCCAGTTCCTGCCTCAAGTCTCAGCAATGGCCGCCCCACTTTATGACGCACACGCTCATTTCGCCGCCCCAGCGTTACAACAACACTGGCAGCAGATCAGTCATGACTTAGAGAAAATCGACCTGAAGTATGCCGTCGTCAACGGCACCTCTCCTGCCGATTGGCCCGCAGTTCTCCAACTCGCAAAATCAGAGCCACACATGATTCCCGCAATTGGCATGCACCCGTGGAAAGTGAACGATGCACCCACTGACTGGCAGGCACAATTCCTGCAGGCGCTGAATCGCGGCGCGCGAGTCATTGGCGAGGTAGGCCTAGATAAATGGCGCGAAGGTTACGACCTTGAGCGTCAACAGACCGCTTTTCGCTGGCAACTTGCTCAAGCCACTGAACGCAATCTGCCAATCTCGATTCACTGCCTTAAAGCGATCGGCCCGCTAATGGAGACACTACGCGGCAAACCACTGCCCAAGCGCGGCTTTCACCTCCACGCCTATAATGGTCCGGTCGAATTGATCCCTGAGCTGGCTGAGCTTGGTGCCTATTTCTCATTCAACGCTGGACAACTTAGAACCGTAAAATCAAAAGCTCCTGGACGTATGTGCGCCGTACCAGCAGAGCGAATACTGATCGAAACCGATGCGCCCGATATGCTACCAGCAACGAGTCTGCGAAGCTTCGATCTTCCAAAGTATCCCCGCGGACACGCACTCGCACACCCGGCCACCCTAATTGATGGCTATACCGCCGTTGCGCACCTTCGCGCCGCACCGATCGAATCCCTAAGACAACAAGTCGCCAGCAATTTCGAACGCTATTTCCTTAGCTAGACGCCCCGATACGCCATGGAAGATCTTCAACTTCAGCCAACCCCAAACGTCACACGTCGCCAGTTACTAATGCGCGGTCTACACTGCCAATGCCCCAACTGCGGCCAGGCTAAGCTATTCAAAACTCGGCTGCGCATCCATCGTTATTGTCCAAAGTGCGGCATGCGAATCGAACGGGGCGACGGTTACTATCTCGGCCCGCTTTGTATCAATTACGGAATCGCTGTCTTTACCGTTGTGTTGCCGACTCTACTGCTGGGCTTCTTCGGTTACATTGCCATCAAGCTCGCTTTGGTAATTGCCTTCACCGGGGCTCTCTTACTGCCTCTGCGACTCTACCGCTTCAGTTGGAGTTGCTGGTTGATGGTTTACTACATCTGCCTACCTCACGAGCTACATGCCAACCGGACAGAAGATTGCGATGATCTTTCATTCGAGGAAGAGCGACGCACGCGCACGAAGCAGTGAATAGATTCCAGCGCGACTATTCCTCGATCATCGAACGGCGCTTTTGCGAATAGCCATTCTTCATCGAGCTGTAAGGATCAAGCGCTCCGCCCTTCATTTGCGTGTAAATACGCATCAAAGTCGGACTCTTCACCACAAACTCAGTGACTCCGAACGCAGTCTGTACTTCAGAGTCGCTAATCACGCTATAAGGCTTTTTCAAAGGATTGATAGCTCGGTCTCCCAGAAAACCAAACAGATCCCGCACATTTGAAGGCCCCAACAGAGGCAGCACCAGATAAGGCCCCTCCCCGATCCCCCAGGATCCAAAGGCTTGCCCCATGTCTTCAGGCTGCAGCGGCTGCAGACTTTCAAAACGATCCGCGGCAGGAAACACACCAACGACGCCCAAGGTAGTATTCACAGCAAAACGCTCCGTCTCGAGCCATGCACCTTGCATGCGACCTTGTAGAAGGTTCCCGCCCAGACGCACTGGATAACCTAAGTTCTTAAAAAAGTTCGAGGCCCCACGCTCCACAGGATCAGGAGTCACCTGCTGATAGCCCTTGGCGAGATGTTTCACCACGTTCATATAGATGAAGTCATTGAACTTAAACGTCAGTCGGTTGACTGACTCCAACGGGTCACAGACCACAGTCGGCTCTTCATCAATTTCGCCATACAGTTCTTCTTCGGTGAGGAAGTCATCCTCTGCCAATCCAGCACTTAGGCTCACGCATAAAATTAACCCGAATGCACAATACTGCAGAAACAAGCGTTTATAATGTGATTTTTTCTGCATCTAATTTCTCCTGTTCTAAAAGTTTTTCTAATTTTTTAATTAATAGTGCGCCATTTTCTTTACGAAAGTGATCATCAAGCTGCTGACGGTAATTCGACACTATGCTGATGTCTTCAGCCACAATATCATAGATCTCCCAGCCCGTTTTCAACAAGCCAAAACGATATAACACATTGAAAGTCTTACCGCTGGGAAAACTAATAACGACTGGCACTTCTATACGTTTACTAGATAGCTCAATCACAGCTCCACAGTCCAAGATGGGCCGATCTTTGCCTGCCATGCCCTCCACAAAACTCTTAACAATTAACTGGTCAATGAGATTGCGGACCTGCATCTGCTCATCAGCGGTCAACAAACTCCAGTTACGCGCCATCGCGCGACGAATAAGGACCTCCAAGTCATACTTGCCCTCAAGGATTGCTCGAACCGCATCCTGCCGCTGTGCATTCGTGTAGTCCTTATAGGCATCCAGATACATAATATCCAAGGTCGCCTCCATAGTAGTTTGGAGCTTCGCTGACTCATCCGCCTGAGCTGGCAGTACAGCCAACATAGCCACAGCTGCGATCATACATAGAAAATTCATGCTCCAATACATAAGTTATTCTTCTCCTCCGTCAATACCACCGAATGCAAAACGTTTAATTAGACTTTCGATATCCAACGCGGATTCGGTATCAACAACCATATCGCCTGGCTCCAGCGGTAAGCCCGATCCGCCCGGTGAAACACTCAAATAGCGGTCGCCGATCAGCCCCGCCGTCTTTACCGAGATGATCGTATCATCATCCAGCGTCAGATCATTCGGTAATTCCAGAGTCACAATAGAATAGAAATTATCATCCAATATGATTGATCGAACCGTGCCGACACGTACTCCAGCGATCTCCACACGACTCCCGGGATTCACACCGCTAGTATTGCGGAATCGCGCCTCTAATTCGTAGCTATCACTGCCGAAGAACCGTGCGCTCCCGACCTGAATGGCCAAATACAGAACAGCTCCAAAGCCAATGAGCACAAAGCACCCAACTAAAAATTCTATCTTACGATTATTCATATCTTACATTCTCCACTATTTTTTAGATTCCTTACTGCGCCCGAAGTTCGCCTTACTCAAAAAGCCTGAAAGAGCCGACTCTGTATCCGCATCCAACTCCGATGGCTTGCCAAAAAACTTAATAATTCCCTCGTCCAGCCACGCTACGCGGTCACTTATTTCAAAGACTTCCGGAATATCATGGCTGACCAGTAACGCGGTAAAACCAAATCGCTCGCGATAATCTGCAATCATTTCAAATACGCTAAACTTACGCTCGGGATCCAAGCCGGTCGTAGGCTCATCAAATAACACCACCTGAGGGTTCGTAATCAACGCACGCGCCAGAGCCACTCGCTTTTTCATCCCCCCAGACAGCTCGCCAGGATAGCGCTGTGCTGAATCCGACAGCTCCAAATGCGCCAACATCGCGGCGACACGCTCGAGAATTTCAGACTTGTTCAGGTTTGATGCCTCCAGCAATGGCAGCGCCACGTTCTCCGCCGCCGTCATCGAATCAAACAACGCGTTATTCTGAAACATATAGCTAAAAGTCACCGCATCGCTACCCTTCGATCCACGACGACTGTGCTCAATCGGTTGGCCATCCAACTCGATCTCGCCGTCATCGGGTGGCAGTAAATTCGCGATACATTTCAATAATACCGATTTGCCGATACCACTCTTACCAATAATCGTCGTCACCGAAGAACGCGCGACATCGAGGTTGACGCCATCCAGCACCTTGGCCTCGCCAAAATGCTTCTTCAGTCCACGGATTTTGAGGAAAGTGTCGTTCATTATAGAAGAAAGGAAGTGATTAAATAATCGGTCGCAAGCACCATGACGCTCGACCAAACGACCGCCCGTGTTGCTGATTCACTGACGCCGCGCACACCAGGAAATGACGCTTTGCGATGCGTATTAAAACCTCGATAGGTGCAAATTGCCATCGTCACTAAACCAAACACCACTGCCTTAATAAAACCACCGCGCACATCTGCCCAACTCACACTTTCAAATACACGATTCCAATAGACACCGCTATCCACATTTAATAACAGGCTACCGGTTACATAGCCGCCAAAGATGCCAATCAAATCAAATACCGCAGTCAGCATAGGGAAACAGAATAATGCCGCCAACAGCCGTGGACCGACCAAATACCCGCGAGGGTCGATGCTCATTGTCTGCAATGCATCGATTTGCTCATCATTACGCTGGATGCCGAGTTCAGAAGCCATCGCCGAACCCGCCTGTCCGACCACCATCAACGCCGTAAGCACCGGGCCCAGTTCACGAATCAACGACAGTGCCACCGCCGTGCCCAAAGCCGATTCGCCACCAAATTTCACCAAGGTGTAGTAGAGCTGTAGCCCCATCACCAATCCAGTAAACAATCCAACAATCGCGACGATCGGGAAACAACGCACCCCGATCTCATGCGTCGCTACGATTAATTTCGCCACACGATGTCGCTGTCCAAAAAAGCCGCGCATGGCGCCAGCTCCAAATAAACTAATTTCTCCAAGCTCGTGAACAACGGTCAACGCCGAGCGGCCAAATGTGCGTATCATCGGTAATTAAGGTAGGGGTAAGGGTGTAAATCGATCAATGTAACTTGTTTATGACATGCTTATCGCCGATCAGTGAAGCGGAAAATTACGATATTCCTGCGATCGATAAAAAAAGCGCCTTCCGAGGAAGGCGCTTTCGTCTATAAAATGAAGCCGAATTACTTCTTATCGAGCCAACGAGTGATCTTAAGAATCGTCCACTCCTCCTCGTTGCCGCCAATCTTAGTCGCCGCAGTCGCGCCTGGCTCTTTACCTAGCAATTGCTGAGCAAGTGGCGTCTTGTAAGAGAGGATATCGTTTTTAGGATCACTATCCCAAGCGCCAAGGATCGCATACTTATGTTTCTTGCCAGTGGAACCTTGCTTCAACTCAACGATGCTGCCGATACCGACATTCTCCGTAGTGGCTTCAGTAAAATCCGTGACACGAGCACGAGAGAGGTCGACTTCTAGCTCATTCTTACGAGAGAGGAGCATGTCCTGATCCTGACGAGCCATCTTGTATTCGGAATTCTCCTTCAAGTCACCATGCTCACGTGCAGTGACGATCGCTTGCTTATTTTCAGGAATCTTGGTTGCAATCAGATCTTCGTATTCAGCTTTTGATGTGTTGAAGCTCTCTTGCGAGACGATCAGTGCATTATCCTCGGAAGAATCGGCAGACTCACCTGCAAGCAAGCTCTGCACTGTTGGGAACTTCTTGATGAAACGAGCAAGCAATGACTTCTTGGTCAGTTCCTCAAATCCTTGATTGAGCAACAGTGTTTGCGCAAGATCGCTAGCCGTCTCAACATTTGCATCTGCAAGCAAATCAGGAATCAAATCAGTGTCATCACTGAGTAAATCACCCAACGGGATGCGACGTGTGCTTGCATTCTGCAGCGATTCGTAGTCGATCGCGTAGAACATAGCAGCCAGAAGACGTGGCGTGACTAACGGATGAATAATTGAATAGTACTTCTTTGAATTACGATTTTTAACAACCCACAATAGTAGTGGTCCTTTAATCGTTTGCTCGCTCAACCAACGGTCGAGGCAATAGCTAATGCGCTTCTGTTGCTCTTGCTCCATCAGAAAGTTGATACACTCACTGGTGAACTTACCGCTCGAGTTGCGCAGCAAATCTTCGACCATTTGCTGCCACTTATCAGGATAAGTACGGCGAATCAGATCGAGATAGCGCTTAAAATAAAGCGCTGGCAACTCAGCAGCCAGTTCAGAGTAATCACTCGTTGCATCTAAAATCGAGGCAGAAGACGGATCTAAGCCTTCAACATCCTCGTGAAGATCGCGTGCCAAATTGTTACGCACCCACACACCATGTAGACGGTTGGCTTGGCTTAGGCTCTTCGCATTCTTAATTGCGTCCGTCAGCTCCTCTAAAATCTTCGGCATTTCCTCGCGAACGACCGAAATATTTTCAGACAATGCATACAGCTTCTCACCGAGGAGAATCTTCTGCTTGGAATTTTTGGTGGCATGAAACTGCTCGAGGATCTCTTGCTCTGGCTTCACCGGTTCGTCACGGAAAATATAAGGATCGGACTTTTTGATCGGCACACCGATGCGAGGATCCTTGACCAATACTTTCTTAGTCGCAGTCCACCACTTCTTGTATTTGATCGGACCAATCACGCGTGACAACACACGCTCGATCTCTGCAGTGGTCATCGCTTGGCCGTCAGCGGCGGCAATGATTTCGCACATAAGGTCGCCTGGTTGCTTCTTGATCATTTCATTGATCACATCTGCCTCGATGCGAGAACGAACCAAGATATCGTTTGGCTTGAGCACGTCCAACTTGTCCACACAAAATGCGGGCGCCATGGCGTGGCCTTGCTTTCCTTCTTCAAAATCAATAATAATCTTCGCCTCGACGGCGTCATAATCAACAATTTTGCCGAAGCCCCAGCTGCGATGCAGGCAATAATTACCTGCAGCCATGGCTTCGAGTTTCGCGCGAGCAGAAACAAGTTTTGGATTTTTTTCAATGAGAGCGTCTATGGCCTCTTTGTTCATAATATATTGCGAATGCTGTTCTTTTGAGTCGTAAACGTTGAAATATGCACAGTTTATTTACCAATGAGAAGTATTAAGTTCAACTTATCTACAGCTAACACCAGCGCTTGGGACGCAGCCGTCGCACTCACCGAAGCCTACCTCACCGAAAACCTTAAGGCAAATCAACTCCTAGAGCGCTTACCGGAGGGGTTTTCAGGCGAACGCAGAGCGACCTGCCAGTCGCTATTTCTTGGCGCACTGCGGCATGGGCACCGAGTCCAGCATGCGCTTCAGCCGTTTATTCGACAAAAACCACGGGCACTGATTGAAGCAATTTTTCTCGTAGCTGGCTTCGAAATACTCTCTAGCCCAGTAGAAAAGCACCCTCAAATAGTGCACCATGCTGTCGAGCGTAGTAAAAGCCAAGCCGCACAATCCGAGTCTGGCCTACTCAATGCAGTCCTGCGCAAACTCCCCGAGGCACTCGATGCGACTCACCCGAGCAATCGACCCGACGCACATTTCAGCACCCCGAAATGGTTATTCAAACGCTGGAATAAAGCGTTTGGTCCACCCACAACCATTAAACTAATGGAATGGAATCAACGCATTCCAGCCACTTATCTCAAGCTCTACGACACGCCCAGTGAACTTCCAAAGGGGCTCGAACCCACACAATGGGATCAATTCTACAAGGTTTCAGCTGCTGCCTCGTGGAAAGAGGATGTGCATCCACTCCTCAATAAAGGGAAAGCATACGTTAAAGACCCATCGACTCGACTTGCACCTGGCCTGCTCGCCCCAAAAAAAGGCGAAGACGTGCTCGATCTCTGTGCGGCTCCAGGTGGCAAAGCTTACGACATCGCCCACCTTATGCAACTCGAAGGTCACATCGTTGCACTCGACCTACCCGGCAATCGCATTCAACGACTCAGCGAAAACCTCGAGCACCTAGCGACAGCTTCACTGCAGTGCACCATCCTCGAAGGCGACTTGCTCGAACTCGATGCTGCGGCCTTCGAAGAACAAGGCCTACCAGTGCAATATGACGCCGTTATGCTGGACGCCCCCTGCTCCAACACTGGTGTCATTCAGCGCCGAACCGACGTTAAATGGCGCCTGCGCGGCAAAGACGTCAGCAACTGCGTTTTCCTGCAAAAACAACTGCTCTCAGCCGCATCTCTGTGCGTCAAACCTGGCGGGCGGCTAGTCTACAGCACTTGCAGTATCGAGACAGACGAAAACCAAGAAGTCGTCGATGCCTTCCTAGGTTCCGCAGCAGGGGAACGATTCTCGCTTAAAGACAGCGCTATCAGTCTGCCGTGGGAAACCGGACACGATGGTGCCGGCGCATTCCTACTGATTGCTGAAGCGTAAATCGGCGTAGCAATTCAACACGCAGCACAGTTTCGCAGGGACGCCGACTTCAGACTCGGTTCGCTATTAACGGCGGTCGACTAACCGCAGTCGATCTGCCACTCTGACACAGAGACACAAAAATGGCGCGGGCAAAACCCACGCCATTGTTGAAAAGTATTCCCCACTAGCCGCGCGGCTACTTCTGCGAGTAGAAATCGTCGATCTTCTGCGACACGTCGCGATAGCTAATATCAGCTCCGTACAGTGCCTTGAATTCAACCATCGCTTTATCCATATCGCCTTGCTGTTCGTAACAAGAACCAAGTTCGTACAGCACGTCTTTCTTCTGCTCAGTGATACCCGAAATTTCGGATTTCGCTAAATTCAGTTGCTCAGCAGCAAGATCAGAGAAGCCCTTCACCTTATAAGCCTTACCGAGAAGAATTAATGCATCAATGCGCACCTTCGGGCTACGCTGAGCGAGTTGAAGCTCTTTAATCGCCTTATCCGTTTCGCCTTCAGCATGGTAGAGTTCTCCAAGTTCGTAGCGGTAGCTAAATTCATTCGGGTAGCGCTGAACAATATCTTCAGCCTGAGCGAGACGGAAGATACGTTCATCGTTGCGCAGTGCTTCAAGCGCAGCCTTAAGTTCTGCACTCTCTGGATTTGCTTCAAGCTCCTCCTCTTTCTCTGTAATTGCATGCGCCATTTTCTCACGCTTGAGGGTGCCTTCGAGGCGCTCCAGATTGACGTCCGCGCTACCAGCCTCGAGTTGGCGAGCCTTACCGATCCACTCCAACGCATCGTCAAACTCACCGAGCTTGCGGTAATTGCTAGAAATCTCACGATAGAAATTGATATTGCCTGGCTGCTCAGCAACCGAGGCCTTGGCATCTTCAATCAATGAACGCAGGCCATCATCGCCCGTCTTTGCCCGACCCGCTTGCTCCAACCGTTGCGCTTCTTCTTCGTCCTTAAGCTTATCACGGAAGCTCTCGTCGTCTTCCCACTTACCCTTATTAATTGATTGCTCGACCGAAGCCTTCTTAATCAACGACTGAATTTCATCGTCGGAGGGATGTTCGCGATACGCCGCGTCCCCGATGCGAATGGCTTCCTCACTTTTGCCGATATCAATATAGGCAGACATGAGCGCTTTAATATTTTCCGCATTGCCTGGCTCAATCTTGCGAATTTCTTCATAAGCGAAGGCCGCCGTCTCCAGCAATCCTAATGCTTCAGCAGCGGCACCGATCATGTTGTGCGCTGCGACATTCGAAGGATTTCCATTCAACATCTGCTCTGCTGAAACCAATGCCCCAGCGGGATCTTTTTTGACCTTCGCATCACTGCCCAACGAAAATGGGATATTACTCACTTTAGCGATAAACCCGCCCAGTCCTTTGGTTTTACCAGCAGAAACACGTTGTTGCGCTTGGCGAAGAACCTTACGGGCATCTAGGCATTCTGGATGCCGTGCCACGATGTTTGTCATAATATCCACAGCGTAAGAGGGATTTTTATCCACTGCCTTACGGGCATTTTCAATCTGCTTCTGAAGACGGGGGTCGAGATCCTTGAGAGCTACTTCTTCCATAATATTCAATCTATATATCTATATCGATGCGCGTTCAATCAGGGGCGATCAACGAGCAATCACATCCAAATCGCAACAAGCGGCTTTTTCCAAGCCTTTTAATCCATCAACCACACGCTTTTTATCCTTACCCTCGACCAATAAACGCAACTTTGGCTCGGTCCCTGAATAACGAATCAGCACACGACCCTCTTCACCAAAGTCCTTCTCAATTGCTACGACTGCAGCACTGAGCGCTTTCAACGAAGCCAATGGCTTCTTTTCTGCGACAACCAGATTCAAGGTCGCTTGCGGGAACAAACTTATTTCCTGGCGCAATTCAGACAACGGCTTCTTAGCCTTGCACATCAAATCGATCAACTTGACCGCAGCGACTAGGCCGTCTCCAGTGGTCGCGAATTCCGAAAAAATAATATGGCCAGACGATTCACCACCGACGTTCGAGCCCAGTTCACGCATCACCCGTGCGACATTACGATCACCGACATCAGTCCGCTCGACTCGTCCACCTTCGGCTCGAACCGCATGATCTAGCCCAAGATTGCTTTGAATCGTGGCGACTAAAGTGTCACTTTTAAGAGCTCCCGAGCGCAACGCATAGATCGCAAACAGACCGAGTAAAATATCACCATCCAGCACCGTCCCCGTCTCATCACAAACAACTAAGCGATCACCATCGCCATCGTGAGCAATCCCTAACTTCGCGCCGTGTTTGATTACCGCCGCAGCAAGCGCTTCGGGATACTCGCTGCCCACGCCTTGATTGATATTCTCACCATTTGGATGATCGCCAATCAGAATCAGTTCTGCCCCCCAACGTTTAAACGCCGCTGGAGTCGTTTCACTGGTCGCGCCATTGGCCAAGTCGAGCACGATTTTCCACCCCGACAAACAGTTCTGATCCATTAAAGAACGTACGTAGTTAATATAAAACGCAGCAGCATCCAAGGGGTACGATTTAGCCATCGGCAGATCAGTAGGTGGCGACGGCTCGGCATCGATCAATGCTTCGATCCGCGCCTCCTCGGCAGGATCAAATTTACAGCCACGACCGTCAAACAGCTTAATGCCATTGTCCGAAGCTGGGTTGTGCGAAGCCGTGACAGCGATCCCCAGATCTGCTTGCTGCTCCAGCAAAGACTGCGCAATCGATGGCGTCGGCACAATCCCGAGATCATGCACATAAACTCCATGCTGGTTGAGCCCCTGTATCAATGCATCTGCCAGCTCTGGCCCACTCAAGCGAGTATCCCGACCAATCACTGAATTCAAAGGCAACTCTGGTTTGAGCTGTTTTAAATAGCGCCCCATCGCGGAGCCCAAGCGAAACGCCAAGTCGGTATTAATCAACTCTCCGCCGACTGGACCACGAATCCCATCTGTGCCAAAATATTTACCCATAATAAATCTTAAAACTTAAGCTTTTTTATAAAAAGCACGCACGCGCTCCAGCCACTGCGCGGCAGCACCACTCAGCAATGTCTCACGCGCTTTCGCCACACCACTCTGCGCATCTGGAGCCGCACCCGCGATCCACAGCGCTACTCCGGCATTTAATAACACACTGTCCCGCAAGCCAACAGGCACCGCATTTACAGCGCCACTTAGTAGCGCATGCATCGTCGCTAAATTCGCCTCGACTCCGCCGCCCTTCAAATCAGAAAACTTACAAGTGTGCAGTCCGACATCCGTCGCATTGAGCGTTTTCGGAATCGATGCTAGGGCGCCGAAGCCCGCCACGGAATTGTCCCCTGCACAGCTCAACTCATCCAACCCACTGCCAGCTTCAGGCCGCCCATGCGCGACCATACCAGCCGATAAACCGAGCTCTCCCAGCGCATCCGCCAACGGTTGCACCCAAGCCTGCGAGAACACTCCTAGCAGTTGATACGCAGGCCGCCCAGGGTTAATCAAAGGGCCCAGCAAATTGAAAATTGTGCGCTGTCCCTCTTCGGCCAAGGCACGCCGTACCGGCATAATCTCTTTAAACGCGGGATGATAGGCTGGCGCAAAAAAGAAGCCAAAATTCAACGCATGCAACGACTCACGCAGCATCTCATGCGGCGCGTCCAGGCGAATGCCGAGCGCCTCCATCAAATCCGCACTGCCACAGTTCGACGTAATTGAGCGATTGCCGTGCTTAAAAACGGGTACGCCCGCCGCCGCCACGATAAACGAAACCGCTGTCGAAATATTAAACGTGCCGGAACCATCGCCACCCGTGCCACACACATCGATCGCATGACTGGCCCATTCATCCACGCCTGGATCCACCGCATGCTCACGAAAGGCATGTGCAAAAGCCGCGACCTCAGCAGCACTTTCGCCCTTGCGCGCCAAGGCAACTAAACAATCGTGTTTCGAGGTGGCGCATACGTCGGAGCGAATCAATAGCTCCGCAACCACAGTCGCCTGATCGGCATCAAGATCGGCACCGGTAAGTAGAATATCTGTAAGTGGTTCGAGTGCTAGCATTTAAACTGTAGAAGCAAAGGCTTCTTGATTAAATCTCAAGCAAAAACCCGAACTCACCGGAAATAGAAAATGCGCGAAGCCCGCTTTCCGCCTTCCATTCGACTCAAATCCGCATAGCTTGCCAACATGCAATTCACTGGCCCACTAATTTTAGCCATCGCTCTATTTGCCAGCTCGCTCGCACATGCTACTGAGCCGAGCATTGCCGCTACCCAGCAAGCACCCACAAGCTCTGAAGGCTTAAGCTATACCGATGCCGTCATCCTCGGACTAGTCGAAGGCCTGACCGAATACCTACCCGTCTCCTCCACCGGTCACCTCATTATTGCCAACGCACTGCTCGGCCTCGATGGCGACACACCGATGACCGACCAGAACGGCACGCCGATCCTAGTCGAAGACGACGCTGGCAAGCTACGCCCCTATACTATCGGCGATGCCGCGTATGCTTACGTGATCGTCATCCAGGCTGGTGCGATCGTCGCCGTGGTGCTGCTTTACTGGCGCACCATCCTAACCTTGATTCTCGGCTGCCTCGGCAAAGACCGCAACGGCCTCAAACTAGCGATCAACCTGATCGCCGCCTTCATACCCGCCGCCGTGCTGGGCCTGTTACTCAACGACTTGATCGAATCCGCACTCGGCAACAACACCTTTGCCGTCGCTGGTGCCCTCATCGTCGGCGCCTTCGTGATGCTGATCGTCGAGCGCTGGCGCCACCATGGCAACAAAGGCGCCGTGCCGCCCGAAGACGGCCCTGGCCTGACCGAGCTCACTCTCGGCAAGTCGCTGATGATTGGCTTTTGCCAATGCTTCGCCATGTGGCCGGGCACCAGTCGCTCGATGGCAACCATCGTCGGCGGCTATCTCGCCGGACTATCGCCCGCGCACGCAGCAGAGTTTAGTTTTCTGCTGGGGCTGATCACGCTCAGCGCTGCCTCTGCTTATAAGTTCCTTACCGACGGCTCCGAAATGCTCGCAGCCCTCAACATTGGCCCCGTGCTAGTCGGCTGCATCGTCGCCTTCATCTCTGCCGCACTCGCCGTCAAATGGCTGGTCGGCTATCTCAGTAAACACGGCCTAGCAGTCTTCGCCTGGTATCGCATCGCCCTAGCCATCGCGATCTTTGCGATGATCAAGTAGTGGCCCGCGTGACACCAGCATTGCTACGCCATCTCCGGCAGACCTCCGACCCTCAGCTCTCGGCTTCAGCCCTCAGCCCTCAAGTCTCAAAGCCCTACCGCCACTCGTGCTTCGGATAACGGCCTGCCAGATCTTTGCGCACGTGCTGATATGCACCGCCCCAAAAGCCGTCTAGATCATCGGTCAGATGTGCCGGCCGTTGATTCGGCGCCAGTAACTCAACCAGCAACTGCACCTTGCCATTCGCCACCACCAAACTGGAGCCAGGCACATCATAAAAGTCCTGTAACTTGGATGCGATAAACGCTCGACCATCTGCTTCGTAGCGAATCCTCGCCGGGTTGCGCCGCCGCGGCAGCTCCATCTCTGCCGGTGCATAGGTATCAATATAGTAATGCTGCTCAGGGCTGATCCACTCCTGCACCGTCGCTAGCACCGGCCGATCCTTGATCTCTTTATAGCTCAGTGCACCATGGCAAATCTGCTCGACCAACAACTGCCGCGCCTCCTCGTCGATCTCAGGCACCTCCGCATCGGGACAATGCCGCGCCACGAAATTCACCCGCAGTATCCAGTTTTCCACCACCGCATCCCAGCCCTTTAGATTCAACCGCCCCGCCACCACTTCGGCAGACAGTAGCTCTGCCGCGCGATCCAGATCCGGCTCGCCCTGATCCGTCGAGGACAACACCAAATCGCGAAAGCGCCGCTCACTGCGCGCAACCACGCGCCGCAGGCTCGGATCATACGTCGTCTGAGTACCATCCGAAAAATCATCTGGAAACAACTCCTCCAACCAAGCGAACTCAACTGCCGTCGCCATACCAAGTAACACTGTCACTTCCCTGCGCACTTCACGCTCCTCAATCTCGGCGGCCACAAATAAGGGCGCATTCACCAGGCTCTCGCGGCGCAGCTCGCCCGAACGCCCATGCACCATACGGCAGCGCCGCGTGCCAGTATCATTGCGCTTCGCCAAGTGATCTGAAAAACCCGCGAGCAAACATTTAGCAATCCGCTCCGCCTCATCCGGCAAGGCCGCCTCCCGCGTGTCTAGACCCTGTCGCTGCGCCAGCTGTAATAACTGCCGCGCCGTATCGCCCGCCTGCCGCGCCGCGCCGCCATGAATCCCCAGCACACCACAGGCGTTCGCATTAAACTTCGCCGCCCGCGCCAGATGCCAGGCCTGCAACTGCACAAAGAAATCCGACCGCTGGTCGGCCTGATCTTCGACCTTTCGGAGCTGCTCCTTGCGCACACGCGCATCGCGCGACACCCGATAAAACGAGCGCCCCTGGCTCAAGCCCGCGATCAGCGCTACTTCCGGCAACACGCCGCGACGTTCCGCCTCCAGCAGCATGCGCGCATAACGTGGGTGCAACGGGAAGCCCGCCATCTTGCGGCCCATGGCAGTAATCGCTCCCTTTGCATTCAAGGCCCCCAGATCCAGCAACAAATCATGTGCCCTTGCGAGTGCCTTCGGCTCCGGCGTTTCAAACCATGCGAACTGCTCAGGCTTCGAAATACCCGCAGCCGCCAACAACAATAAAGTTTCCGACAAATCGACGCGCTTCACCTCCGCCTCATCGCGCTCGGCTCGCGCGGCATGCTCGGCCTCACTCCACAACCGCAGGCAAGTGCCTGGCCCGGTGCGGCCCGCACGCCCCGTGCGTTGCTCGGCCGAGGCGCGACTAATCGGCTCGACCAAAATCGAATTCACCCCACGCCGCGCATCATAGCGCGCGATACGAGCCTGCCCGCCATCGATCACCACCCGCACGCCCTCGATCGTAATCGAAGTCTCCGCCACATTGGTCGATACGATCACCTTGCGGCGCCCGCCCGACGACACCGCTCGATCCTGCGCATCTGGTGAGAGTTCACCATGTAGCGGCAGCACCTCGTAAGCACGCGCTTCCGGCATGGCCTCGACCGCTTCGATCGTTTTACGAATCTCAAACGCGCCCGCCATAAAGATCAACACATCACCCTCGATCCCCTCACGAACCGCCGCGCGAAACGCCACCGCCGCCCGCGACCACACTGGCGCCGCATCGCGATTCAAGGCCGCGCCCATGTAGCGCGTCTCCACTGGATACATGCGCCCGGACGCTTCCACCCGTGCGCACGGCTGCAAATAGCCCTCCAACAAATCGACATCCAGCGTCGCCGACATCACCACGATCTTTAGATCCGGCCGCACGGTCTGCACCGATTGCAACGCACAGGAAATACTCAAATCACTGGTCAAATGGCGCTCATGGAATTCATCAAACACCACCGCACCGACGCCCTTCAGCGTGGGATCTTGTAAAATCTGCCGCAGCAGGATCGCTTCGGTCACAAATCGGATCCGCGTGTTCGGCCCCACCACATTTTCAAACCGAATCTGGTAGCCCACTTCTTCGCCCAGTTTACAGCCGCGCTCCTGCGCCACGCGCTTGGCCAACAACCGAGCCGCCAGACGCCGCGGCTGCAGCACCACCACATCGCCCTGCACCTGCGCCGCATCGATTAGAATCTGCGGCACCTGCGTCGACTTGCCCGAGCCGGTCGGCGCACTCAGCACCATCCGCCCATGAGTCGCCAGACCAGTGACGATCTGCTCCGCAACGGCATGAATCGGCAAGGTTAAATGAGAATCAGACTTAGACACAGCCTCAAGCAGTGCAGCCCCACTGCCTAGCCGCAACGCAAAACATGCAGCGTCACTTCCGGCTATGAATTTAACTGCCAGCGCAGCCTAAAGCTACTACTCGATTTCAACGATGTAGAAGCGCGCGGCGGCGAGCGACTCGGTCGTATCCGTGACGGTTCGCTCGGTGCCGTTGTCGCTCGCGGTATTCTGCAGCGTCTCCCAAGTCGCGGCATCGAGGCTGTCTTTGTATTTCACGGTATAGGTTCTGCCGTCGACGATGGGGTCGAAGCTTACTTGCGGGCTACCCTCGCTGACGCCTGCAATCTGCACTGAATCACCCCCTGGGGAAAAATTTAAGGAGGATTACGAGTAAGAGTAAGATTAAAAACTCATCCCTCACCTCGATTCTCAAGTCTCAAGTTTCAGCTCTCCCTCCTTTTCCACCTCAGCTCTCCCATTTCTATTTTGTTGACGCTACGTGCTGGACTCTAATCCGTTTCATCGTAACTTGCCGATCATGACTACGGCACAGAAGCACTCAGAAGCCTTCGACAGTATTGAATCTGCCATCCGCGATATCGCTGAGGGTAAGATGGTGATTGTAACCGACGACGAGTCTCGTGAAAACGAGGGCGACTTGATCATGGCTGCCGAAAAGGTGACACCACAAGCGGTCAACCAGATGGCACTGCATGCGCGGGGCCTGATTTGCGTGCCGATGCTAGGGCATCAATTACGGCGTCTAGGCATCAGTCCAATGGCTGCCGAAAATCGCGAATCGCATCAGACCGACTTTGCCATCTCAGTGGATGCCGCCGAAGGCATCACCACCGGCATCAGCGCTTACGACCGTGCAGAGACAATCCGGATACTTGCCGATCCGACTGCACACTCAGACATGCTGGTGCAGCCTGGCCACGTGTTCCCTTTGCGCGCGCGCCCTGGCGGGGTGCTACAGCGCGCTGGCCACACCGAGGCGGCGATCGACCTAGCGCAACTTGCGGGCCTGCATCCGAGCGGGGTGATTTGCGAAATTCTCAACGAAGACGGCACGCTCGCGCGAGTCCCGGATCTGATCGAGTATAAGCAGAGACACAATCTGAAGCTGATCTCGATCGCGGATTTAATCGAGTATCGCCTAACCCGCGACCGCTTAATCGAGCATATCTTGACGCGCCCTTTTGAATCGGAATTCGGCACCTTCGATCTGCACATTTACCGCAGTATTTTGGATGATCGCCAACATCTCGCGCTCACAATGGGCGAGCTGACTGCCGAGCCGACATTGGTACGGGTGCAAAGTGAGAACCTGTTGTCTGACATTTTCCGCTCGAAGACACTCGGAGGGCGCAACGCACTGACCTCTGCCATGCAAAAAATCGCCGCGGCCAAACACGGCGCCCTACTGTATATCGAGCAACCACAGGGTGGCGTACAAGTGATCGCTGGCAGCGAAACTGCAGCGCTCAAACAGATTGGTCCGGCGAAAATGGACTTCCGCGACTATGGAATCGGCGCTCAAATACTGGTCGAACTCGGCTTAAAGAAAATCCGGCTTCTTTCCAGCACCAATCGCAAGGTGGTCGGCCTCGATGGCTATAATTTGGAAATCGTTGAACAAATCGAAGTATAATCGACCAAGCCATTCGCCTGCACACATAAATTAAAACACCTTGCTAGTTATCAGATGCCTAAACAAGCCAAAGTAGCTGTCATTCTCTCCGGCTGTGGAGTCTTCGACGGCGCGGAAATTCACGAATCGGTACTCGTACTGCTCGCGCTCGCCCGCGCCGGAGCCAAAGTCACCTGCGCCGCACCAGACATCGCGCAGCGCCATGTGATCAACCACGCGACAGGCGAAGAGGTCGAAGACGAAGATCGCAATGTGCTGGAAGAAGCGGCGCGCATCTCGCGTGGCGAAATCGAGCACGTCGGCCAAATCAAGCTGGACCAAGTCGATGCCATCATTTTCGTGGGCGGCTTTGGAGTGGCTAAAAATTTGTCCAGCCTCGCCTTCGACGGCATCGACTACGACATCGACCCGATTATCAGCAGTTTGATTCAAAACGCCCACCAACAATCCAAAGCCCTCGGTTTTATCTGTATCGCACCGGTTCTGGCTGCGGCTGCGCTTGGCAGCAAAAAGGTGCGCCTGACGATCGGCAACGACGCTGATACCGCAGCAATCCTCGAGCATAAAGGCGCGCAGCACGTCAACTGCGCGGTCGACGAAATCGTGATCGATAGCAGCCACCGCGTGGTCACCACTCCAGCCTATATGCTGGCCGAAGACATTCTCCAGGCCGAAGCGGGCATCAATAAACTGGTCACTACGGTTCTAGAGCTTGCATAATCTCTGGAAATTAACCTGATTGAATACTTGACGGGGCGATTTAAGGCTCTTTAATCCGCGCCCTTTAGAAGACCTCGCAGGTCTGATCATTTTCATTTAAGCAAACAAACCTCATGGGACAGCCAAAACGCAAACAATCCAAGCAACGCAGCCGTAAACGCCGTGGTGCAGTTACATATCAATTGCCACAACTGGCAAAGGACCCACAAGACGGCACATTGTTTCGCCCTCACCGCGTAAATCCAGCCAATGGCCTGTACCGCGGTCGCCAAGTGCTTGATGTTGAAGCCTAAGTTTCGCGCACCTAAGTAACATCTTACTTTTCATAAACTACCTATGGGCGCTAGCGCAGTCAACTGTACCATTGCAGTCGACACCATGGGGGGAGACAAAGGACCCACTGAATTTATTCGTGGGCTTTTTTATGCCCTCGAAGAGCTGAAGCTCGACTGCCACTTCACGCTCGTCGGTAATCAACGACTGCTGGAGCGAATGCTAAAAGTCGGCAAACTCGAGGGTTACGCAGATCGGATCAACATCATCCACTCGACTCAAGTGATTGGGATGCATGAAAAACCGATTCAAGCGCTGAAGAGCAAAAAAGACTCTTCGATGGTTAAAGCCATCGCCCTACTTAAAGACCAGCAAGCCGATGCAATGATTAGCTGCGGCAATACCGGCGCTCTGATGGCTGGCGGCACACTGCGCCTGCGCCAAATCGCCGGAGTCGATCGCCCGGCGCTCGGCATTATCGTGCCCAGCAAGCAAAACCCATTCGTTTTGACCGACGTCGGCGCGAACCCTGAGTCGACTCCAGAGAATCTGGTGCATAATGCAGTGCTTGGCTCGAACTATGCCAAAGCCGCGCTCAATATCGCCAATCCACGGGTCGCACTGCTAACCATCGGTACTGAAGAGGGTAAAGGTAATGCCTTAACCAATGCGACCCATTTACTACTACAAGAAATAGACGGCGTGATCAACTACGCCGGTCCGATCGAAGGCTTCCAACTTTTCGACGGCAATGTCGATGTCGTCGTGTGTGATGGATTTGTTGGCAACGTCGTTTTAAAATCAAGCGAAGCACTGTTCGGTTTCATTGGTAGCACCATCCGCGAAGAACTGGTCCGCAACGTAAAACGTAAAATCGGAGCGGTACTCTCCAAGTCAGCGTTCAAGGATATGAAGACGCGCCTTGGCCCAGATCAACATGCCGGCGCTCCCCTCCTCGGCCTGCGCGGCAACATCTTAAAAGCCCACGGATCCTCCAATTACGTCGCCATTGCGAATGCCTTACGCATCGCCCAAGAAGTAGTCATGCATGATATGATTGACTCTATCGGCAGTGACATCAATCAAGCTAATGCATTGAACACTCACTCCGACGCAGAGAACGCCCCTTAATTTCTAGCACCGTTCCCTAAAATATAGAGTCCCATCTCTCCCTTGCATGCCTAGCCACTCAAAGTCTGTCACTATAATCGGCACTGGCTCTTACGCGCCAACGAATATCGTGACGAATCACGATATGGCGAAATTGGTCGATACCTCCGACGAATGGATACGCAGCCGCAGCGGTATCGGTGCGCGACACTTTGCAGCCACCGACGAAACTACCAGCGACATGGCATGTATTGCGGGCCAGCGTGCGATCGAAGCCGCCGGAATCGATCGTAGTGAAATAGACCTAATCATCGTCGCGACGATGACGCCCGACATGCCCTTTCCCTCGACCGCATGCCTAGTGCAGAGCAAACTCGGGCTGCCGAACGTCACTACTTTCGATATGCAAGCTGCCTGCTCAGGCTTTGTCTACGGACTCAGCGTCGCCAACTCGATGCTGCTATCGGGCAATTTTAAAAACGCGCTCGTCATTGGCGCTGAGAAAATGAGCGGCATCCTCGATTTCGAAGATCGCACCACTTGTGTGCTGTTCGGTGATGGCGCTGGCGCAGCTGTTCTCACCGCCACTGAAACGGCAGACAAAATCGGCATTTTAGGGGCACTCGGCGGCGCAGATGGATCCGCTCCCAGCTTGTTACAGCAACCAGCTGGCGGATCCGCCATGCCAGCTACGCAAGAGTCGATCGCAGGCCGCCAGCACTTTCTGAAGATGAACGGCAAAGAAATCTTCAAATCCGCAGTGCGGGTAATGGGACAAGCCAGCACCGACATCATCGAGCAAATGGGCTACAGGCCAGAGGAGCTCAACCTAGTCATCCCTCACCAAGCCAACATGCGTATCATCGAGAGCTTGGCGAAACGCTTGGGCATTCCGATGGATAAATTCCACAACAACTTAGACCGCTATGGCAACACCTCTGCGGCTTCGGTGCCGATCGCACTCGACGAAGCTTATCGCGCAGGACGTATTCAATCGGGGGACCTGGTCTTACTGGTCGCATTCGGAGCAGGCTTGACCTGGGCTTCCACACTGATCAAATGGCAGTAACTTTTATGCAACGTACATTCCCACTTCTTCTCGCACTAGGGCTCTTTATGGCGCCCTCATTGAATGCCCTCCCGCTAAACCCACTCAATTGGTTTGGCGCAGCCAGCAATGATTCGATCAACCTCGCCAACAGCGAGAATCAAGATGCTGCAGCAGCCCTACTGGCCAGTGGTAAAGTAAACTATGAGGCGGGGAAATTGAGCGCAGCCAAACGAACGTTCAAAAAAATCATCAAGAAATACCCGACCTCCAGCTCAACAGCCGAGGCCCTCACCCTGCGCGCGCGCGTCAACATGAGCAAAGAACTCTGGGTTAAAGGCTTTGACGACCTACAACAAGTTATAACAGACCACGCCAACTACGAGCATTTCGACCGCGTCATTGCCGATCAATTTGATTGTGCCACCGCACTGATGGAAGGCGCACGTGGACGTATTCTTTGGGTTTTTCCTGGCTTCAAACAATACGGCACCTCCGCCAAGCAGTTTGAGCAAATCGTCCAGAACGCACCTTACAGCGACTACGCACCGCTTGCCTTGATGAATATTGCCCTAGTTGCTGATAAAACTGCTGAGCCCGAAGATGCAATCGATGCACTCGACAGACTGATTAACTACTATCCGCAAAGTATGCTGGCTCCAGACGCTTACTACAATTTGGCACAGACCTACTCCGATCTCGTGCAAGGCTATGAATACGATCAGGGCTCGACTCGTCGTGCGATCAGCTACTACGAAGACTTCCTCATCCTCTTCCCCACCAGCAACTACTCGGGGGAAGTCGAAGCCAATCTTAAGAATATGGAAAACCTGCTCGCCAGCAGTCGCCTCAACCTCGGCGATTTCTATTATTACTTTCGCAATAACAACACGGCGGCACTCGTGTTCTACAACGAAGCAATTAGTATCGAGCCAAACTCCGATGCGGCCGAAGAAGCCCGACTGCGCATTCAAGATATCGAAGCAGGCGTGCGCCCGACCAATAAAGCTAGCATCATTCGTAAGCTACTGAGAGCGGAATAACCTCACCGACGCTTTAATTCTCACTATGAACACGACGTCTCACCTTTCATTCGCCCGAGTGCTCATCGGCCTAGCCTCGATCGTCGTGCTGACTCTTCTTAATGGATGTGCCAACTATCAGCTCGGCACGTCCGCGCAGATCCCGTTCAAGTCGATCTACATCAAACCCGCGACCAATCATAGCTTCGCTCCACAAGCACAACCAATCGTCAGCGCCCAAATTCGCGAAACCTTCATTCGTGATGCGCGCGTCAAACTCGTCGCAAAACAAGCCGACGCCGACGCCGTTCTTTACGTCGACCTCACTGACTACGACCGCTCTGCTGGATCACGTAACAGTACCGACACCGCCATCGCTAATAACTTTTACATTCGCCTCACCGCCGAGGTCTCTCTATACGACCAGTCCAAAGGGGATTACTTGTTTCAACAACGCTCCATCCAAGCCGATACAAATGCCTATATTGGCAATCCTTACGCCGACAGCGCTGACGCCGACAACCAAATTATCTCTTACCAACAGAGTGAGCGCCAAGCAATGGAACAACTCGCACGCGCAATCGCACGCAAGATCACTGATGAAGTGCTCAGCCCTTGGTAAGCTGGCGAGGCTCAGCTAAAAAACTACTCAACAAAAAAGTGCCGGAAAATTAACCAGCTTTTTTTGTCTCAACGTTTAGACCTGCGCCGGATCGATAAATTGCAATGAACCGTCTGCTTTCAAGCTACGATAGTAGCAGCCTGAGCGTGCGATGCCCGCTTTATTCTTGGAGTGACACGCGCCCTGTCCTGCTGGTGTGACTGAATAAAGGATCGAATTCTGCTCACAATTGACACGGATATCTTCAATTCTGAGATAATCTCCACTGGTTTTGCCTTTGATCCACAATTCATTGCGACTGGTGCTCCAGAATGTCGCCATGCCGCACTCGAGTGTAGTCTGCAGGGCCAATTCGTTTGCATAACCAACGATGAGCACTTCGCCGGTCGTGGCATCCTGAGCGATTGCTGGCAGCACATCTGCGCCACAATTTGCCACCTTACGCAGCTTGGTGAAATCAAGATTAAGGACTGCTCCCTGTTCTAATTCTTCATGTGTCATACCTGTTGAGTAAGCTCTCACAAACGCCTGAGTCGAGATTCGAATTTAAATTCTGTATGGCTGTAAAATGAAGAATTCATACAAAAACACTGATTTTTCCTTTCCATTCAATCCCATCGAGGCATCGTGCTAACTTTCACCGCAGAAACAACTCGGTGTCCAAAGCACCACAAACAGACAAACTTATGAACACAGCCAACACCACTCGTGCTGAAATCCTCTCCCAAGCTGCCAACGAAGCACGTGGGCTTGCGATCGATGCGATCCACGCCTGCAGTTCTGGCCACCTCGGCCTACCACTCGGTTGCGCAGAAATCGGTGCCGTCCTATTCGGCGACAACGGCCTCCGCTACAATCCAGCTGCACCAAAGTGGCTGAACCGCGACCGCTTCATACTCTCAGCTGGTCACGGCTCCATGTTCATCTACTCATGGCTACACCTCTCTGGCTATGACCTCTCCCTAGATGAAGTGAAAAACTTCCGCGTGCTCGGCTCCGAAACACCAGGACATCCCGAGTTTGGCGACACTGCCGGCGTCGAAGCCACCACTGGTCCACTCGGCCAAGGAATCGGCAATGCGGTTGGCTACGCGCTTTCTGGCAAGCGTGCGGCGGCACAGTTCAACACAGCCGATCACATTATCTTTGATCAACACATCTTCGCGCTTAATGGTGATGGCTGCTTGCAAGAAGGTGTCTCCAAGGAAGCGATCGCATTTGCCGGCCACAACCAGCTCGATAATCTCATCCTAATCTATGACTCCAACGACGTCACTCTCGATGCGATGGCAACACAGTCGCAAAGCGAAGATGCCGAAGCGTATTTCATCTCTCAACGCTGGGATGCGATCACCATTGACGGTCATGATCTGACTGCGATCAAGGAAGCGATCGCTCACGCCAAGTCCAATGACAACGGCAAGCCAACAGTCATCATCGCGAAGACTACAATCGGCAAGGGTATACCTGAAGTTGCCGGCACAGCTGCCGGTCACGGAGAAGGTGGCGCAAAGTTCGCTGCTGAAGCTCGCAAAGGGCTCGGCCTTCCAGAAGAGACGTTTTTCGTATCCGAAGATGTTCGCACGCATTTTGCCGAGCAAGCCGTAGCAGGCAAAGCAGCCTTCACAGAGTGGGAAGCAACCTACGCAGCATGGAGTGCAGCCAATCCAGCACTGGCTGCTGAGCTCGAAGCATCCGTCAAGGGCGAGATGCCTACCGACCTTGTCAGCCGCATCCCAGAATTCGATGCTGGTACAGGTTCTGCAACTCGCGCCTCCGGTGGTGTTGTTATCCAATCCGTCGCCAAGGAAGTGCCGCAGCTCATCACTGGTTCCGCTGACCTTTATGGTTCCACTAAGAACTACATCAAAGACGGCGGCGATTTTTCCGCGGAGAACTTTGGTGGTCGTAATATCTGGTTCGGCATCCGCGAACACGCGATGGGTGCGATCTGCAATGGTATCGCATACGACGGTATCTTCCGCGCAAGTGGCGCGACATTCCTAGTCTTCGCCGACTACCTTCGACCCGCGATCCGCCTTGCGGCACTCGCCAAGTTGCCAGTCACTTACATCTTCACGCACGACTCCGTCGGTGTTGGGGAAGACGGCCCGACACACCAACCTGTTGAAACAGTCAGCGGCCTACGCGTAATTCCAAATGTCGATGTGATCCGCCCATCCGATGCCGAAGAGACCGCAGCTGCATTTGCCGGAGCGATGCTCCGCAAAGATGGCCCAACGGCACTGATCCTTACTCGTCAAAACATTCCAGCCAACGACAACATCAGCGCCGCCGATCGTCGCGAAGGCACACTTAAGGGTGGCTACATTGTTAAGCAAGAGTCTGGCGACTTGAAACTCATTATCATGGCAACTGGCTCTGAAGTGCAGCACGCACTCGGCGCAGCTGAGCAACTTGGTGACGGCGTACGCGTAGTGTCGCTTCCTTGCTTCGAGCGTTTCGAGCGTCAATCCGCAAACTACATCGAAAGCATCCTGCCACTTAGCTGTAGCGCACGGCTTGCTGTAGAAGCTGGAGTCTCCGATACATGGGGCAAGTATGTTGGCCTGACTGGCAAGACAGTCTGCATCGATCGCTTTGGTATCTCTGCACCCGGCGACACCGTCATGGTCGAGCTAGGCATGACAGCTGACAACGTCGCAGCCGTCGCTAAAGAACTGCTTTAATTTGTAGCCACGCTTTGAATACAACTGGCTGTCCACATGGGCGGCCTTTTTTGTGTAAGAGGTAACAGCTCTGGCGTACGAGCTTGCTCGCACTCTACCACATAGGCCTGCTCTCAAAAATACAGTGACGAGTTGTTTTGTTGAGAAAACCCCCAGTCATTTAGACTTGGGGCTTAAAAAATGGAGCGAGCGAAGAGGTTGCCTGAGGCTGCGCCTCACTGCTGCGCAGCGACTAGCGGTCGGGTCATCTCCGCACGCAAGTGTGCTCCGTCGAACTCTCGACATCTCGACATCTACCTTGGCAAGGTGGTGCTCTACTAATTGAGCTACGCTCGCTGGCTAAAAAAAGTCGCAATGAATTTTAAATTCGCTCCAGCTGTCAATGCGCTTCCAAATAAATTACTCTCCGAGATCTAAATCAATCATCCACTTACGGCGCACCGTGTCAGGCAATGCGAAGAGGTTATTGTCACGCAGCGAAGCGGCAAGATCATCGCCCAGCATAACACGGAGCACTTCCTGAGCTCGGGCCTCGTAGCGTTTTTTGTAAACGACATAGAAAGCCAAGCGAATCGGATAATCGCCATAATGCACATTATCGTCCGTAGGGCTAAATGCGGGACCATCTACCTCACTAGAAATCATCAATGCTTTGACTTTGTCACTCTTCGGCAAACGTGGCAAAATCGCGATCGCCGCGGCATCAGACAATAGTACGCCTTCAACTTCGGTAACTTTCATCGAAGCCACAGTCGTCTTCATTTGCCCACCGCGGAGGGCCGAAAATTTGAATAATTCGAGTGATATACTTTCATTATTTTGGCCAACCACTGCTTTAATCGAACGACTCCCCCAACCGGAGAGACCTAAGTCGCCCCATGTGGTATAATTTGATTCTTCATTCGCGCCAAAAATACCACCTAGGCTAGCTAGACTGATATCATTGATCGGATTACTTTGATTGACCGCAATCACAGCAACATCATATGCGAAAGGAAAAACGCGAAACTCGTCACGCGGTACATCAGTATCTTTTGGAACCGCGATAATCGCTAAATCGATTTCATCCGAGCGCAGACGTTCTAACGCCGGTAAACTACCAATGCTATCGACTTTGAATTCGATCGAATGCTCATCTCCATAAGCTTGAAGCGGCTCAGTAATAAAGTCTGCCAAGAGGTCGGAAGCAGCAATACGGACTTGTCTGGCACTCGCGGATGACACCGCGGCGACAGCCAAAAGAAAAAGGAGAAGGCGTGAATGCATGAGTAGAGTGGGCTTTTAAATGTATAAAATTAGATTAGTAGGCCATTAATATGTCATCCAGCACTGCAAGCAGAGTCAAACTCTAAGCTGACTGACAATTGGCCACAGATTGAATGGCCAGTGGGACCAACCTTTTGCTAGCGAAACGGTTATCCACTTCCTATTTATTTCTCAATGTCCAACTCTGGCCACTGAATCAGCTTACGATGCAAGGTTCGACGGCTAATTCCCATTAACTCGGCCGCTCGGGTGCGATTGCCACTGGCTTTAATCAGCGCATTGCGTAACAACCGCTTCTCGTTCTGCTCCTTGCTCAAGGTCGAACTAGACGCCACGGTCTCTAACAACTGTGAACCATCTGCCTCTACCTGATACTTGGGATCGAGATCATACTCCGTCACTTCGCTGCCAGCCTTGAGCACGACGTTATTTTCACAAAAATTGCGCAGTTCACGAATATTCCCCGGCCAGCGATACGCGCGAAGCACTTTAAGTGCGCCGGCTGTCAAACGGACTGGTGCCACCGCATTTTCTTCGCTAAACTCCTTTATATAATGATTGAGCAAGATAATCATATCTTCCTGCCGATGACGCAGTGCTGGCAAATGAATCGTCACGACATTGAGCCGATAAAGCAGATCTTCGCGAAACTCGCCGCTCTTCGACATCTCGATCAAATTGCGGTTGGTCGCGCAAACCAAGCGCACGTCGACTTTAACTGGCGTTGAACTGCCCAAGCGCTCAAAGCTACGCGTCTCTAAGAAGCGCAACAATTTCACTTGCGTGGACGCATCGATCTCGCCGATTTCATCCAAAAACAAGGTGCCACCGTCTGCCGCCTCGAAGCGCCCAATGCGACGTTCGGTCGCGCCAGTGAACGCACCTTTCTCATGACCAAACAGTTCGCTCTCTAGTAAATTCGCAGCCAAGGCCGCGCAATGGACCGGCACAAAGGGCTTGCGCGCACGGGTGCTATTTTGGTGAATCGCCTGCGCAATCAGCTCCTTGCCAGTGCCAGTCTCACCTTCGAGCAGAACGGTCGCCCTCGACGGCGCCACGAGTTTAACCTTATCCAACACATCGGTCAGCCCAGGCGAATTACCGACGATCCCCCCGAAACTATATTTCTTATCCAAGCGCTCATGCAGCACCACATTCTCCGCCTCAATTGTACGCGACTGCAGCGCTCGCTTAATAATAATCTCAAGCTTCTCTAAGCTCACTGGCTTCGTCAAAAAGTCAAAAGCCCCGCGCCGCATCGCTTCGACTGCGGTTTCCACATTGCCATAAGCGGTCATCATGATGCAGATCGGGCGATTCGGTAGTTTAATAGCGTGATCAATCACTTTCAAACCGGACTTTCCCGCCATCCGTAAGTCGGTCAAAATCACGTCAAAGGTCTCCGCTTCCATCAGATTAAACGCCTCCTCCGCACCAGAAGCCATATAGACCTCGTAGTCGTCCTCCAAAGCGAGGCTTAGACCTTCGCGGGTGTTTTTTTCGTCATCTACTATTAAGATTGTTGCTAGCATGTGAGACAATAAGGCACAACTTATATTAAAATGCAATTTCTCAATCTTTTTCTATGAAACCTCTTGCAGGATAATTTGTCATTGATCTCCTCCTCTTAGACGTTTTTTCCATTTTTTACAACTATGAGTACAGAACCCGCAACAACCACCCCCCCTTGTAACGAAGCCCTCGAAGCCGCGACTGCGTGGATCCCGACATTACGCCAAGAGATCGGCCGCGTCATCGTCGGCCAACGTTATTTAGTCGACCGTCTACTGGTTGGCTTACTTGCCAACGGACACGTGCTGCTCGAAGGCGTACCAGGCCTAGCTAAAACCTTGAGTATTCGCACCCTCGCCACGGCTACCGATGCCGACTTTAAGCGCATCCAATTCACCCCTGATCTATTGCCTGCCGACGTTATCGGCACGTTAATCTACAGCCCAAAGGATAGTACCTTCCACACGCGCAAGGGTCCGATCTTCGCCAATCTTGTGCTTGCCGACGAAATTAACCGCGCGCCTGCCAAAGTCCAGAGTGCGCTGCTCGAAGCGATGCAGGAGCATCAAGTGACGATCGGCGACACCACATACCCGCTGCCGGAGCCATTCCTAGTCCTCGCCACCGAGAATCCGATCGACCAAGAAGGCACCTACCCACTGCCCGAAGCACAGGTTGACCGCTTTATGCTCAAGCTCAAGGTCGGCTATCCGAGTAAGACCGAAGAGCGCGAAATCCTCGACCGCATGGCTTCGACCGATCCTAATCTAAGCGTCGATGCAGTCACCACGCTCGATGACATCCGTGAGGCGCGTAAGTACGTCAACGATGTGTTCGTCGATCCCAAGATCCGCGACTACATCGTCAATCTGATCCTCGCCACGCGTAACCCAGAAGATTTTAACCTCAAGCTCGCTCAATACATTCAGTTCGGAGCCAGCCCGCGCGCCACCATCAGCCTCACCCTCGCCGCCAAGGCATGGGCGCTGATGCAAGGTCGCTCCTACGTGATTCCGCAAGACATCAAGGAAATCGGCATGGATGTGCTGCGTCACCGCGTGATCCCCAGCTATGAGGCCGAAGCCGAAGAAATCAGCAGCGAAGATTTGGTCGCATCGATTTTCGACGCCGTGCCAGTGCCTTAAAAACAATTAGGAATTAGGATCCCCCAGAAGTCTCCTACTCAGCTCTCAAGTCACAGCTCTCAAGTCTCAGCTCTCCCCTTTCAGCTCTCAAAGAATGACTCCGGCAGATATCATTAAAAAAGTTCGCCGCCTCGATATACGGGCGCGTCATTTAGTGACAGATTCTGTGACTGGCGCTTACCACAGCTCGTTCAAGGGCCGTGGCATGGACTTTGAGGAGGTGCGCGAATATGAAATCGGCGACGACGTGCGCACGATTGACTGGAATGTTAGTGCCAAAATGGATCGCCCCTTTGTTAAAGTCTTTCGCGAAGAGCGCGAAATGACGCTGATGCTGTTAATTGATTTAAGCGCATCGGGCATCTTCGGCTCCGTCGAGCAAAGCAAGCGCGAACGCGCCGCAGAAATCGCCAGTGTGCTGGCTTTTACCGCCACGCAAAACAACGACAAAGTCGGCGTGCTACTCTACACCGACGAGGTCGAGCACTACATACCACCCAAGAAAGGTCGCCGCCATATCCTCCGCTTGATCCGCGATATTTTATTCTTCGAGCCGAAAGGCCGCGGCACTTCGCACCAGGCCGCGCTCGATTATCTCAATCGCGTGCAACGCCGTAAGACTGTCGTATTCCTGATTTCCGACTTCCTCGACGAATCGCAAGCCACTGGCATCTTCGACACTCTCGCACTCACTAATCAACGCCACGACTTGATCAGCATTACGCTCAGCGACCCTCGCGAATGCGAACTACCTAAAGTCGGCTTAATTACCCTCGAAGATGCCGAAACCGGCGAAATGGTCGAAGTCGACACTGGTAACAAACACTCGCGTCAGCGCTACGCCAATCTTGCCCACGGGCGCCAAAGTCATTTCCAAACTCAGATGCGCAAAAAGGGACTCGACTGGATTCAAGCCCACACCGACCAGCCCTACTTACCTGCATTGCGTAATCTCTTCGCGCGCCGCGCTAGCCGCCACTAATGCCACTCTCTTTGTTTCAATTTTTACTCGCGGCTCTGCCCGCACAGACACCTGGACTGCCCAATCTCCCGCCTGGTCCGTCGCTTGATCGTGTACGCGGCCCGATCGAAATCCCACCCTTCGAGCCATGGCAAATCGGAGTGATCATTGCCCTCGCCGTGCTCGCACTGAGCGTGCTCATCTGGGGAATTCTTCGCTTCATGCGTGCTCGCAGTAACCGCTCGCAAGCAGAGCTGCCGCACCTTACCGCGCGCGCTGAGCTAAAGGCCGCTGCCGAACTCACCACGAATGACGATGAGCGCTTCGCCGTGCTTAGTTCAATGGCGCTACGCCGCTATTTCGAAACAGGCAAAGGCATCGCCGCACTCGGCCGCACCTCGCTCGAATTCTTACAAGGATTAGATGGGCATCCACAGATGAATCCCGAGGCTCGCAGCTCACTCACTGAATTCCTAGAGCACTGCGACCGCGTCAAATTCGCCCAAGCTTCACTCACTGCAACTGAACGGAGCGCACTCACCAATAGTGCCACGACCCTGATCGTCCAATTTGAACAAGTCGTCGAAGCCACACCGCCGGAGGTCCAGTCACGATGAGCTTCTTTCAATTTCAGAATCCAGAGTACTTTTTCCTGCTACTGCTATTACCACTCATCGCCTGGTGGGCGGGGCGCATGGGCCCTGAAGCTGCTATGCGTTTTTCCAGCATTCAACTCGTTAAAGCACTTAGCCACTCACGCCGCAGTCGCCCAGGGCAATTTCTATTCGGCCTACGTATCCTCACACTTGCCGCATTAATCACCGCGCTCGCTCGACCACAAATGGGCAAGATGAACGACACCACCGATGCGGATGGTATCGATATTGTGGTAACACTCGACCTCTCTGGTTCGATGCGTGCCCTGGACCTTTCTACCCGTAAAAACGTCGTCACACGCCTGGATGCCGCAAAAAAAGTAGTCCGCGATTTTATTAATAAGCGCCCTTACGATCGTATTGCGCTGGTTGCCTTTGCCGCGGATGCCTATGTCGTCAGCCCGCTCACACTCAATCACGACTGGTTGAAAAAAAATCTAGAGCGTCTTGAATTAGGCGAAATCGACGGTGGTGGCACCGCCATCGGCACTGCCCTTGGCGCCAGTGTTAATCGCCTGCGTGACCATGAAGCGCGCAGTCACATCGTCATTCTATTAACTGATGGGGAAAACAACGCAGGCACTATTTCTCCGATTGGGGCAGCTGAAGCGGCCAAAAGTTATGGTGTTAAAGTGTACACCATCGCCACCGGACAAATAGGCCGCGTGCCGATTCCCGAGATGACGCGCGACAACCGCGTGCTTCGCGACAAAGAAGGCAAACCAGTTTATCGCGGACGTAGCGAAAACTCGAACTTTAACGAGGCTGAACTGCGTGAAATCGCGGAGATGACAGGCGGTCTTTTTTTCAATGCCACCGAAGACGGTGACCTCGAACGTATTTACGACGAAATCAGCGAACTTGAAACCACCACTATTGAGCTTCGCTCCTACGCCACTTTTACCGAATATTTTATTTGGCCAGCGGCCCTCGGCCTCGCCCTGCTCACCCTAGAACAACTCTTGCGCAACACGCGCTATCGCCGTCTGCCATGACTTTTGAAAATCAGCTTTGGCTCATACTCACCCCGCTCATTGTATTGCTATTCGCGGCACTTTTCGCGTTTGGCTTTCGCCGCCGCGAAGCCTTGCTCAGCAGATTTGCAGCCGCACGGCTACTCGATCAACTCACAGAGAAAGCGAGTCAACAACGCACCCTTCTCAAAGCGGGCCTGATCCTACTCGCCCTCGTACTAATCGGCGTCGCCCTCGCCCGTCCACAATACGGAGTGGACTGGATCGAGCGCAAAGCACGCGGCCTCGACATCGTCTTCGTGCTCGACAGCTCCAAAAGTATGCTCGCCACGGACCTCAGGCCCACACGCTTAGATCGCGCCAAGCTTGCGATCATCGATCTTGTTAAGCGCTTGGAGAGTGATCGTATCGGGTTAGTCGCGTTTGCTGGCAACGCCTTCCTACAGACCCCACCAACTCTCGACTACTCAGCCTTCCGCGAGAACTTGGATTCCATTGGCCAAACCAGTATTTCACGAGGCGGCAGTGATATCGGCCGAGCCATACGCGAAGCCGCCAAAGCCTTCCCAAAAGATAATAACTTTAAAGTAGTCATACTGCTGACCGATGGTGAAGACCAAGAGCAACAGGCAATTGATACGGCGCGCGAAGTCGCCAAAGACGGCATCAAAATCTACACGATCGGCATCGGCACCACCGAAGGTGAGTATCTAAAAGTCCGCAACTCACAAGGCACCGAAGAGTTCATCCGCGACTCTAGCGGTCAACCAGTGCGTAGCCAACTCGACGAACGCACATTGCAAGAGATAGCACGACTCACTGGGGGCAGCTACAGACGGCTAAGTAATCAGTCGCTCAACACACTCTACAACTCTGTACTCGCAACACTCCCTCGCGAAGAGCGTGAGTCCGAATTACAGGAAGCGCGAATTGAGCGCTATCAATGGGCGCTATCTGCCGCCTGTATTCTTCTTGTATTGGAAATCTTCATACGCCGACGTAGAAAAGTATCGATTCAGCTGGCCGTGATCATCGCCACAACATCACTACTCTTACCGAGACCCAGCGAGGCCCAAGAGCTAGAAACAGGGACTACACCGACCGAATCACTCGAACTGCCGCTACCGCCAACACAAGAGCCGCCCGAAGCAATCGTCCACGAACTCGAAACCGACCCGCGTGTGCTATATAACCAAGCGTATGCTCAGCTTAACGCCGGCGACTATACCGAAGCCACGCTCCTCTACGAAGAAGCGATCGAACTCAGCGAAGATGTCTCACTCGAACGTGACGCACTTTATAATATGGCGCACGCTATTACCCAAATAGGCGAAACCGCGCTAGAGGCACAGAACTTCGAGGCTGCTATTGAAAGCTGGAAACAAGCCGAAGCCCTGTTTAAATCGGTCAACGAAATTGATTCAAATGACTCCAACAGCATCGAAGATGCCACCAGCATCGAAGCACGCCGCAAAGCACTTGAAGAATTCGTGAAGCAACAAGAGCCTCAAGATCAAGAGAACCAAGAAGAACAGGATTCCGAAGAATCGGAAGAGTCCGAGGACGGAGAAGAAGGCGAACAGGAAGAATCTAAGGACAGCGAACAAGGTGAAGACCAAGACGAACAGTCCGAGGAAGAGTCTGGCGAAGAGCAATCTGGAGAAGACGGCGAAGAATCTGACCAAGGCGAAGACGGTAATGAACAGTCTGAGCAAGGCAGCGAAGGATCTGAATCGTCCGAAGGCGAGGAATCGGAGGAGCAAGGCGAGAACACCGAATCCACTGGCGACCCTGCCGAAGACATGGAACAACAAGCCGAAGAGCAGGCCGAAGGTGAAGAAGCGAGCGACGACGGAGGCAGCGAGTCGCCGCAACCGACCACCAGCGAATCAGCCGAAGCCGCAGAGGGCAGTTCAGAAGAGGTGACTATTGAAGGGATGAGCATCTCTGAAGCACAAGATTTACTCGACAGCCTACGTGGCTCCGAACGCTTACTCCCATTTTCTGAACCATCCGACGAAACCCGCCAATTGAACCGCAATAGAGAACTCCGCGACTGGTAACGTACATTTTAAAACCCTATGCAACTACGAACCGCATTCCTATTATTCGCCCTCTTTACCACCTCGACACTGATTGCTGAGATTCGTGTCAGCGCACGCTTTGAGCCTGCACGTGTGGCAGTCGACAGTGCCTCTAAGTACATTGTCGAGATCATCGAGACCGATAAGCAAACGAAGCCCACAGCTGAGCGCATCACCTCGTTGCCAATCCCGTCCGATGGCGGACTTACCTTACGCAACGGCCACACCTCGACCAGTCAATCGACTCGTATCACCAATGGCGTGAGCGAATATAGTAGTACGCAGCAACTCATCATCGAAGCGGTTGCCCCAACCGTAGGCAACTTCACTATACCCACTTACATTTTCGAATACAAGGGAGGTCGCCTGCAAGCGCCAGCGGCTACGCTCACTGTGGTCGAACGCGCCGCGGATGCCGCACCGACTGTCGACGAACTGATCTTTTTGCAAACCAATGTGCCTGAACAACTCTACGTCGGTCAAACCACACCGATCACCTTGAAACTTTACGTTTCAAGCAGTGTGACACTACGTGGCCTCAATGCCTTCGAGCGGCGCGCCGACGGATTTACGGTGAGTAAGCTGCCAGCAGAATCCTCAGAGAGCGTCGAGATGGTCAACGGAAGTCGCTATCGCGTATACAGCTGGCCACTCACCATCACACCAATCAGCGCAGGACCCCAGGATCTAAACTTCCAATTCACACTGTCTGCACAAATGCCAAATCAACAAAATAAACGTGGCTCTCCATTTGGAGGTGGCGTGTTTGACAACTTTTTCGGGCGCTCCGAACGCTTCAACATTTACACTCCGCCGACTCAAATCGAGGTCCTAACTCTTCCCGCAGAGGGAAAACCAGATAGTTATTCTGGTGCTATTGGCCAATTTAACATGCAGGTTTCAGCCGACAGTAATTCGACACGTGTTGAGGAGCCCATCATGCTATCACTTAAGATTAGTGGCAGTGGAAATTTCGATCGAATCAAGGGCCCCGAGATGCCGAAGACTAGAGGCTGGCGCAACTACAAGCCCGAATCCACTTTCGAACCAAACGACTCACAACCCCTCAAAGGCATGAAGCGCTTCGACTATGTCTTCATCCCAGAGACCGCTGGCAGTCGCAAACTCCCCGAAGTCACATTCTCATACTTCGATCCGAACATAGAGAAATATGTCGAACTCTCAGCCCCTGCACTCACCGTCAAAGTCGCGCCGTCCGACCGCCCTGCAGTCGCGACCGTAGCAGCACCCGAGGCTGACCAGCAAGGCTCTGCCCCCACAATCAATCTGACTAAAGCACTCAGCCCCGAAGAACTACTCACCACACTCGACTACCGCCCACGCAAGGGGCGTCACATTGAAAAAGATCTGCTTTCGAGCCCTTTATTTTACGGCCTCAACGGCGCTGCATTCCTCGCACTAACCACTTCAGTTATTGTGATCTGTCGCCGTAAACGGCTGCATCAAAATGCAGACTACGCCCTCGTCCATCAAGCCAAGCAAGCACTCAAAGTAACTGTCAAAGAAGCTCAAAGCAACGATGCCGCGGTCTTCTACCGCTGTGCTCAAGACGCAATCCGTCTCGCCGCTACCGTCCACATGAAGCGTAGCCTACGCTCTGCTGACTTCGCTGAGCTTGAAGTATCCTTCAAACAATGCCAAGTAGCCGACGCGGTAATTGAACAGGCACGTAGCCTCTTCAACGAAGCCAACAACCATCGTTTCTCAGGCCAGAATCACAGCACCGACCTGCAACACGCCCGCACTCAGCTCAACACGATATTGAAAGCACTATGAGTTTATTCTTACGCACTTTAGCCCTATACAGTCTCACCGCTATCATTGCTCTTGCCGCGAGCAGTGAGACTACATCGCACTTTCAATCTGGCATTGAATCGTATCAAAATTCTGAATACGAAATAGCAAAGACACAATTTACCGTCGCACTGGAGCTCGAAAAAACTGCGGCCGCACACCATAATCTAGGGCTCGTGTATTTCAAACTCAATGCCCCCGCTGAAGCAGTCTGGCAGCTCGAACGCGCTCAACTGCTTGAGCCATTCAACGCAGACTACCGCTACAAGCTCGAAACAGTCCGTCAAGAACTGGGACTTTTCGCAGGCTCAGCAAAATGGTATACTCTCGCCAGCGCAGCACTTCCAAGTAAGACATGGCTTATCCTCGCAACCGTCAGTTTTTGGCTTCTGCTCGCAGTGGTCATCCTCCCGCGCCTCCGCGAAACGAAGGCCAACATCGGCCTCAAAGCACTACGTGGAATTAGTATCACCGTATTTATTCTTTCGATACCATCGCTCTGGCTTCACCAGCGTTTACTACAAACAGGTACGATCATCTCTGACGAAGCCGCCAGCCTCCACGCTGCGCCAGCCTCGGCAGCCCCGAGCAGTGGCACCGCCCGCCCGGGCGAGCGCGCACGTATCCTAGACCATTACAATCACTTCTACGAAATCGAAACTGAAGGGCAAGCCACTGGCTGGATCTCTAAAGACGCATTCAGGCCACTCGCGGATTAAGCCTAGAATTCTTTGCATCGTTGCTTACAACTGCCTCATCGTAATCACGCACAAGCTTCGCTGACCTTTGTAAACGACACTTTTACCAACGAGCTGGCGGCTTAGATCGGCGCTGCTGTCTCTACCCCAACCGCAACGCAGGCTCGATGCTGATCGCGTCGTTTCGTGTACCTTCAGGATCCGCATAAGCTGCAAAAGCGATCATTGCGGCATTGTCGCCAGTGTGCTGCGGCTCGGCGATTAAGCACGGCAGCTGATAGCGTTTAGCCAGCCGCTGCATCGCGGCGCGGAGCGCTTTGTTATTCGACACACCGCCGGAAAGACCGAGGCTCTTATAGCGATCGACCTCTAAAATATGCTTGGTCTTGCCAAACAGTTGATCGATCACTGCGCTTTGATAAGACGCGCAAATATCAGGCAGCGCAGCTTCGAGTTCTGCATCCCCCATCTTTTCAATGCGATAGCGCAGGCTGGTTTTGAGGCCGGAAAAGCTAAAGCGCCGCTCGTTGCGCGGCGCAATTGACTTGGGGAAATCAAATGCCTTGGCATTCCCCTTGGCGGCATTTTTTTCGACATGCGGTCCGCCAGGATAGGGCAAGCCGAGAAGCTTGGCGCCTTTATCGAGGGCCTCACCAGCAGCATCATCGACAGTCTCCGCTAACACGTTGAGCTGCTTCGCTTTGTTAATTTCAAATAGAATAGTGTTACCGCCCGAGACCACAAGTCCGAGATGCGGCAACAACGTTTCAAATGCATCGGCAAAGCGATCTGGGTCGGCTTGGTGCAATTTAATGAAAGGTGAATACACATGACCGCGCAGGTGATTCACTCCGCAGAGTGGTAACTTCCATGCCAGCGCGAGGCTCTTGGCAAATGCAATACCGAGTGCGAGGCAACCGGCAAGACCAGGCCCCTGAGTGACGGCGATCCGAGTGATCTCCGACTGGCGTGCCAGCACATCCGATACTTCCAACAGCGGGAAAAAATTCTTCAAATGCTCACGGCTCGCCAGATCGGGTACCACCCCGCCGTATTCTTTATGCAAACTGATCTGACTGTGCACCCACTCACCTTTGACTCCCTTGGCGGGATCAAACAGTGCGAGCGCGGACTCATCGCAAGAACTTTCAATGGCTAAAATCATCTGTGGGGATTGAAAAGAAGTGTATGAAAAATGGGAAGCACTATAAGGAGGTGAATGAACTAAACATTTAAGACAATCAGCGGCAGACCGATTTCACTGCCCCTCGGCAGCGACGTCTAAAACAGAGCCTAATTCGGTCGCACCAATCAGCGCATCGAGCATTTGCTCTGCGACGATTCGTTGAGAGTCTTCGACGGGCGCAAAGCCGAATACTTCAGCAAAGGTGTCGTCGCTCATATTACGAAGGTGGTGCGCTTGCAGCATGAGCAGGATCGCTTCTTCGGTGCTGCGCTCGACCGTAACATTTGGATAGACGCCAGTACCGTTGATCGCTTCACCGCTGGGCAATAAATAACGAGCGCTGGTAAGTTTTAGCCCATCGCCATCAGGAAAAGAGTAAACACTTTGCACCGACCCTTTGCCATAAGACTTATCTCCTACCAGAACTGCCCGAGCATGATCTCGCAAGGCACCGGAGAAAATTTCGGAAGCACTCGCGCTATTACCATCAATCAGAACGACCAACGGTTGATGATTCGCATCCAGTGTTGCTTCAGCATAAAAGACTTCTTCCACGCCACGACGTGATTGCATGGTCAGAATTTCTTGCCCCTCGTCTAGAAAGATTTCGGACATTCGCACGGCAATATCGACGCGACCTCCCGGATTGCCTCGCAGGTCAATAATCAAGCCCTGCATGCCTTCAGATTTGAGAAGTTGAAGCGCTGAAACCATTTCCAGATCGGTCTCGTCAATAAACTGACGCACACGCATGTAGCCGACGGTCTCCGTCGCCATCTCGACATCAACCACAGAATCAAGCGCAATCGCTCGCCGCTCCAAGTTAAAGGAATGTTCTTCGGCAGTGATAGGACGCTCGACCTGTATTGAAACCATCGAGCCCGACTCACCGCGAATTCTATCGATCACTTCGCTAAGAGACTCATCGCGCGTATCGACTTCATCAACACCGACAATGAAATCACCCGCAAGAATACCCCCGACTCCAGCACTACCCTGCTCAAATACTTGAGAAATTATGATCCGTCCGGAAAAGAGCCCTACCTCGATACCAACGCCGACGTACTCTTGATTGGCTGCCATATCAAACTCCACGTAGTCGTCGGGCGTCATATACTCGGAATATGAATCAAGCGAGCGCACAGCTGCGCGCAAGGCAACATCGGTCAGCTCTTGAAAGTCCACCTCATCGGCATGGACAAAATCAGACTCCACAATCCGCATCACCATCCCGTAACGCGCAAGGCTCTGCCAATAATCCAGAGAAAACATCGCGCGCCAATCCGCCCGCGTCGCGAATTGCGACGCGAGCACCGCCAATAAGGCAACGGGGATCACCCAGCGCAGTGTATTCTTTTCCATACCACGCACTGTGTGCACCCAGTCGCCGTTTGTAAATATCGGGAGTGCGAGAAAAGTAAAAATAAAGATGGAGCCAATATTGAGCATCCACCCCAGGCTCTACTTTTATTAATAACGGACAAACATAGGTGGGCAGGGATCAGGAGTGCTCTTGGGATCTAAACAGTCCTAAATATCGATGCCTATCCGAGGTTAAAATATTCACATTTACTCTCGACTACTGGGCAATAGGTTCGTTGATCAAATGGTATGAGCGGGGACGACAAAATACTATGCGATCAACTCCAAGCGACCTGTGCAAGCGGCCCGATCAGCTATCGTGACTATATCGACCTCGTCCTGTATGCTGATCAGTGCGGCTACTACACCCGTGCGCGTGAGCGCGTTGGTCGCAGCCCAGATCGCGATTTCTACACCGCAGAGAGTCTGGGCAAGGTATTTGCTCAACTCATTATCACCGCAACGCATGACCTAGTAGGCGAAACCACTGCCGAGCAATCGACTTTCATTGAAATCGCCGCTGAACCTGGTGCGGATCTGTTGAGTCGCCTCGAGTCGCACCCATTTGCTGACAGCCGTGTCATTCGTCAAGGCGATGCGATCTGCGCCGATGGGCCGGTGGTGATTTTTGCCAATGAGTGGCTCGATGCCCTACCTTTCCACCGCTTGATCTTTCGCGATGGTCAATGGCGCGAACGCGGCGTGCGCCTCAACGCAGATCACGCGCTCGAAGACGTGCTACTCGACCACTTAACGCCAGAAGTTACGGCCATTCAAGAGCGCCTCCCCGTGCAGGCGCTCGAAGGCTACGAGCTCGATCTGCCGCTACAGGCCGAGGCAGCGGTTGCCGATCTGCTCGAGCAAGACTGGACCGGCATCCTGCTACTGTTCGACTACGGCAAGACGTGGCCGGCACTTTCCACCGATTGCCCAGCAGGCACTGCCCGCACCTATCACCAGCACACACAGGCCAACGACTTGCTCGATCAACCTGGGGGAAAAGACATCACCTGCGACGTCTGCTGGGACCCATTGGTCGATTTATTGACTGAAAAAGGCCTTAAATCCGTCACCCTCGAGACACAGGAATCGTTTCTAGTCCAGCGTGCTCAGCGCGCAGCTGAGTCGATTGTCAGCGACACCGCTGGCATGTTCAGCCCTGACAGGCAGACACTTATGGAACTGATCCACCCCGCACATATGGGTCGGCGCTTCCAAGTGCTATGGGGGCTACGAGGCAGCTAATTTTTTCTAGAAAAAGGCTTGCTTGGCTGCCACAGCCGCCTACTTTCCTGCCCTTCATAACTTTAATCAAGGAACTCTCATGTCACGTATTTGCGCAATCACAGGTAAACGCCCCGTCAAAGGTGGTATCATCATCCGTAAGGGTCTCACCAAAAAAAGCGGTGGTATCGGAACCAGTCTCGTTAAGAATACCAGACGTCGTTTCTGTCCAAACGTTCAACGCATCCGCGTCAAACTTCCAAGTGGTGAAGTGAAGCGCATGTGGGTCTCTGTTAAGGCGATCAAGGCTGGTCTTGTTACAAAGGCGTAGTCCGACACAACTTTCCCTTTAAAGCCTCGGTCTAACGACCGAGGCTTTTTTGTGCTCGGACCAGTAGTTCGCCCCTTAATAGCTTGATTAGCAGCATCTCACACTTCTCACTTTCAATCAGTTATTTCAAGCTATGGCTTCTTCCATCATACGGCGACACTACCCCATTCCAGACCTAAGCTTTCGAGACTTTTGGGATATTTGTTGCCGCTTTCAAACCGTGCATCCCGAATACCGGAATGTCTATTTCACTGTGGATGGACTCGATTCCTTTATCGTGCTCGACGAGCCTGAAGTCTCAAAGGTCTTAAAGAAGCTCGAAGGTAAAGAAAATCGGGTACGTAAATATTCCGCACGCTTTTACACTAGTCGCAGTCAGCACAGCGAAGGCTACGGCGTCTCCGAGTTGCAATACCGCCCAGCTAACTACGAACGCCATCTCCAGGGGTTAAACTTCTACAGCGATTCGGTCAATAAAGCTAACTACTATGAATTCGAGGAAGAGATCTATACCAACTATCCGTTCATCGAAAACACTGAGCCTGAAGTTGAATTCGGCAAGCCCTGCGAGGTGCTTGCACTGATTATCGACATTCGAGGTTTCAGCCTTTTTTGCGAAGAGCCCAACATCGAGTCGCCGTATACCTGCGGCCTAATGTCTGCCTTTTACCACATGGTGAATCGCTCGCTGCAGCGCTTTCCACCAGAAATGACTAAATTCCTCGGCGATGGCGTGCTGGCGATTTGGGAGACAACTCCTGCCGATCGTGAGATCGTGGTCAATGTGGCACTGGAAGCTGCGATTAGCTTGCGTAATCAATGGACGCAGGTGCAAGACAGCCCACACTTTAGCCACGGCGCCCCAAAATCACTCGGCGCAGGTATTTGCTTTGGCCTCGCCAGTCACCTCGAAGTGGGCGGCGACTATATTGGTCGGCCCATTAACATCGCCAGTCGCCTCTGCGGCGCCTGCCCGGGTGATCGTGTCTATGTCGACCGCTCCGTGCCTAATATTCCACTGCACTTGAAGAAGGAAGAACTGGTCACACACATTAAACCCTATGGTCGCCACAATATCTGGGCTTTCATCAACAAAGACGCGTAGTGAACTAAAGTCCTTCTCGTAACCTTACTCCTTCACTTACTCCTCGCAAAGTAGATTAGGAGTAAGTGAAGGATTAAGATTACGACCACGAATTGTCAGCTTGCCTGACTGCATATCACAGACATCGTCCTGTGTTCTCTTTTTTTATATCTTCAGCTTTCGACGTTGAAGGTTTGACGTTCAATGCCCTCAATCCTCCAGCCGACCTACAGCGAAGACCTCCCGATCCATACGCGACGGGAAGAAATTATTCGCGCCATTCAGGAAAATCAAATCGTCGTCATCGCCGGTGAAACAGGCTCGGGCAAGACCACGCAGATTCCGAAGTTCCTAATTGATGCAGGCTACGGTGAAAACGGCTTGATCGGCTGCACGCAGCCCCGCCGCGTCGCTGCCCTATCCGTTGCGCAACGTATTGCAGAAGAGCTCGGCGTTACCTATGGCAACGAAGTCGGCGCTAAGATTCGCTTCACCGATCAGACGCGCCACGACACCGCGATCAAAGTCATGACCGACGGCATTCTGCTGAATGAGATTCAGGACGACCCGATGCTGCGCGCCTACGATGCGATCATCATCGACGAAGCGCACGAGCGCAGCCTCAATATCGATTTCATCCTCGGCTGCTTACGGCAACTCACCGATCTGCGCAAAGACCTGAGGATCGTCATCACCTCAGCGACGATCGACACCGAGAGTTTTTCCAAAGCTTTCGACGGTGCCCCCATCATCGAAGTCTCCGGCCGTATGTTTCCCGTGGATACCTACTACCGCCCGATCGAAGAGATGCTCGAAGACGCTGGCGACCTGACCTTCATCGAAGCCGCCGCCGAACTAATTAACGAGATCATCAATCACAACAACGAAGGCGACATCCTCGTCTTCCTGCCCGGCGAGCGCGACATTAACGAGCTGCGCCGCAAACTCGAAGACAGCAGCGCCCGCGGTTGCGACATTCTACCGCTCTACGGCCGTATGGCCAACGCCGATCAACAGCGCATCTTTCACCCACAAGGTCGCCGCCGCATCATCCTCTCGACCAACATTGCCGAGACCTCGCTGACTGTGCCTGGCATCCGCTACGTCGTCGACACTGGGTTCGCCCGCATTAGTCGCTACAGCGCGACCTCCCGCACCCTTCGCCTGCCAATCGAGCCCATCGCTCAATCCAGCGCCGATCAACGCAAAGGCCGCTGCGGACGCGTGAGCAACGGCGTCTGCTACCGCCTGTACTCCGAGCAAGATTTTCTCGGTCGCCCACGCTACACCACGCCGGAAATCCACCGCTCGAATCTGGCGTCCGTGATCCTGCGTATGCTCGCGTTCCAACTCGGCGACATTCGCACCTTTCCCTTTATCGATCCACCGTCCGACACCGCAATCCGCGGTGGCTACCGACTACTCGAAGAACTGGATGCGGTTTACAGCGACAGCCGCAGCGAAAACGAAGACGATTACCGACTCACAAAGCTCGGGCGCAAACTAGCCAGACTACCAGTCGACCCCACCGTCGCGCGCATGCTGCTGCAAGCGCAGCGCGAAAATGCGATCGAAGACGTGCTGGTGATTGCCTCCGGCCTCTCGATTCAAGACCCCCGCGAACGCCCCGCAGAACTCGCCAAAGAAGCCGACGAAATGCAAAAACGCTTCGTCCATAAAGAGTCCGACTTTTTAACCTTGCTGAATATTTGGAACGCCTACCACGACGAGATGGATCGGCTCTCGCAAGGTCAGCTGCGCAAATTCTGCAAAAAACATTTCGTCTCGTATCAACGCATGCGCGAGTGGCGGGACGTGCATCATCAGCTCGAACGGGTACTCAAAAACCTAAAAATGATGCCAAGCGGTAAGGGCAACGCTGCCCGTGGCCTCGGTCGTAAGACCGGGGTTGCCGAGCAAAGCACACAGCCAACCGAAGCCAACGCTCCCCGCTCTGACGAGCGAGGCCACAAGCCCAAGCAAGCATCAAACAACAAGCAACAAGCAACAATCACCGCCCCCCACTGCACACCCTTCACTCCTCACTCCTCACTTAGCAGCGATGCTGCCACCTACGCCGCGATCCATCGCTCGATTTTAACCGGCCTACTCAGCAACATCGCCGTCAAAGAAGAGGAGCACAACTACCGAGGCCCGCGCAATCGCAAGGCCCTACTCTTCCCTGGCTCTGGCCTGTTCGACCACGCCACGGCCAAGAAGCAACGCAAAGCCTCCTACGCGAAAACCAGCAAGCCTAAGCCAGCCAAAACCAGCGCGCCCGCATGGATCGTTTGCGGCGAGTGGATGGAGACCAGTCGCCTGTTTGCCCGCACCGCCGCCAAGGTACAAGTGCAGTGGATCGAAGACGTGGCTGGCGACTTGCTCAAGCTCAAGCACTCCGAACCCTTTTGGAGCACCAAATCCGCAGCCGCTCTGTGTAAACAGCGCAAGATGCTGTTCGGCCTAGAGATCGGCCAAAGTAATATAAGCCTCAGCCGCATCGATCCCGATCAATCGACCGAGATCTTCGTCCGCAACGGCCTGATCGAACAAGGTATCCGCGAACGCCCTGACTTCTTACAGCACAACAACGAAGTCAGCCAACGCGCCGAATCCGAACTCGCTCGTCGCCGTCTCGGTTCTGGTTTTGCAGTCGAGGATCGGCTCTACGATTTTTACCGACAGCGCCTCAGCGCCGTCGGCTCTTACGCCGAACTCCGCAGCTTCGCTAAACGCGACCACAAGGGTCGCCTAGATTTCCTCAAAGCCTCGATCGACGATCTGTTGCCCGAAAAGGAACAAACCGACACCACCGAAGCCTTCCCAAAGTCACTGGCAATCGGCGGCAGCGAACTCCCCTTACGCTATAAACACGAACCCGGAGGCGACTCCGACGGCGTCACCCTACACGTACCACTCACACAGATCGGCGCTATCCAACAAGGCACACTCGACTGGGCAGTACCCGGACACCTCGAAGAAAAGATCGAGAGCTTACTACGCGGCCTACCCAAGGAAATCCGCATCCAGCTACATCCTCTTAAACAACGCGCCGCGGAACTCCGCAAACAGCTCAAGCCCTCTGAACGTTCGCTACGCGAACAACTTGCCGAGCAGCTGAAGGAACAATACGGCATCCAAACCTTCAAAGACAATTGGTCGAAGACCGAGATCCCTAGCTACCTGCAACCGCGTATTCAAATTGAGAATACAAAAGGCGATACTCTTGCCGACGGTCGCGACTTAGAAGAATTACGCGCATCTTTAGAAACCACCAGCAAAGAAGTCTCACGCGGCAACGGCCTCGACGCCATTCCCGCATGGCAAACTGCCACCGCACAATACGAACGTGAAAACCTTAGCAACTGGAGCTTCGGCGACCTGCCCACAGAGATCGACCTCAGCGGCGACTCCGGTCTACCACTCAAAGCATTCCCCGCTTTGGTATTAGAAGGTGAACAAGTGCACCTACGCCTCCTAGCAGACGTCTCCGCTGCACTCCACGCCACACAAAAAGGCTGGCCGGCACTCGGTACAATTGTGATGGGCCGCGACATCGCTTGGCTGCGCAACGATCTAAAAGACCTCAAACAAATCGGCGCCCTACTCCTGCCACTTGGCGACTTCGACACTGTCAAAGCAAGTGCTTGGCACCACATTCAGAATCACCTCTTTCGCACAGGTGAATACTTACCGCTTAAAGAATCACGCTTTAAAAAAGTACTCGCACGCGCCGATGAAGAACGCCGCGGGATCGTACCCAAGCTCAAAGAGCAGCTCCGCGCCCTACTCGAAGCCCGCCAAGACATCTGCCTCTTACTTGAGCAGAAGAAGACCAGTACGGCGCTGGTCTATCCCGGCATGCGCGCACAGATGGAGCGTATCGCGCCCACCAACATCCTAGAGCACTACAACTTCACTGAACTGCCACACCTCACCCGTTTCCTAAAAGCGATGCGCCTGCGCGCCGAACGCGCCAAAGACAGCCTTCAGCGCGACATCGAAAAATCGGAACGGGTAGCACCCTACGAGGTCAGGCAAGCGAAGCTAGACAAATTAGCCAAATCCCCCGAGCAACAGAGCCAAGTCAAAGCCTACCACATGCTGCTCGAAGAATTCAAAGTCTCGGTCTATGCTCAGGAACTCGGCACCGCCCAAAAAGTCTCCGAAAAACGCCTCGATAAATTGGCCGACGAGCTCGAGCGAAGGCTGAAGTAGCCATTAAACCTGTAAATACCACGTCCCGCGCTCCACAACATTAGGTGTATCGTCCAATACTTATCTTATTCTAAGGCAGCCTAGAGCGGTCACATACAGAGCAGGTGCAAAAAGTTAATATCGAAGCGGATCAATGGACTGCTTATCTCGAATGTCAGGGACACGGCCAACAAATCAGGAAGCTCTCCAGGAAAGTGCGACTCCGCTACCAGCGGGCACTGGCTTCAATGCAATCGGCTTCGACAGTTTCTACGGCGGCGACTCGAAGGGCTATACGTACTATCCAGTGGCTTAGCATCCGCTCCCCGACCTAACAATGAGTCTACACGATGTGGCCTCCGTCGTGAGACGGGGGAGCTCTAGCCAGCTCCCTCACCTCGGCACACCTCGCAGATGCACACCGACGCACCATCGACTTTCTTATAGCGGAAGTGCCGCTCGGGGTGAGTCTTATCCGTTGCGCCACATTCGCTGCAGGTATGAAATGCCGCGTTGTCGCGCTCGACTTTTTGCTTAGCAAACTGCGTGCGTCGCTTACGGCTCTCGACCGAATTGACCAAGTCATTGCGGAAGAACAGAAAAAAGTTAAGCAACGGCCCGAGAATCGCGATACGATCACCCCAGGACGGCGCTCCCAAAAAAGAGAATGTAGTCAACCCGACCGCGAGCCAAGCCAGCCACTTCACCTTCACCGGCAGAATAAACATGATCAGAAATTCCACGTTCGGGTGGTTCACGGCAAACGCCAGAAAGACACTCAGATAGAGAAAGTCCGGAAAGATGATAATGGTGGTCGCAGGTGAAATAAATTGCCCGACAAACGCCGCCAGAATCGTAAGGAGCACACCGCAGAGCAGGTAGACATTAAACCGAAACGCGCCCCATATCTGTTCGAGTGCCGAACTCATCATCCAGAAAATGTACCAGAAAAATGCCAGAAACAGCGCGCTCATCGCGCCACCAGCAATATTGGGCGGCGAAATCAAAAATGAAAATAAGCGCCATAACTCCCCGTTGAGGACCGCCTTCGGAATCAGCGGAAGAGTCACAAACGAGATCCGCCCACTAATGACCAAGGCATACACCACCAGCTGAGCGACAATAACATACAGCACCACATTTGGCACCGCCCAATGCCCGAAGCGCTTTTCTAGCTTATCTAAGAAAGTCATACCTTATCTATCTGAGGCAGTGCGCATGAGCGCAAGCGAAAGACGCGAGATATCCATTAAGGCAACAGATAGATTGGTATACACAATTAGGCAGAGCATTTATAACCTCCGAATCCCTTTCGTTTGTCGAGAACAGCAATGACACAGGCGCTTTAAAATCAAGGTAGCCGAAGGCTTAACATGCAGTAGCCTAAAAGAAAAAATACAGGATCAGATGCAGCACGATGCAGGACGCAATAGCTGCGGCGAGATCGTCAACCACGCAACCAATGCCACCCGGGAGATTCTGCAATTTAGAAATCCCAAATGGTTTGGCGATATCAAAGATCCGAAACAGCACGAAGCCTGCGAGCAATACTGGCCAGCCACCATGCTCGGCAACAAGCCCTTGCGGGCCATTCATGCCAAGAAAAACCAATGGCACGGCGATCCACTCATCGAGAATGATCATCCCCGGGTCACGCATTTGCAGACGACGCTCCGCAGTATCGCAAATTGCCACTGCGAAATAGGTCAGCAACAGCATATATAAGAGATAGCCCAGTGGCGTGGCATTGTGAAACAACACTGCATACAACCCAATGCCAGCTAAGCTACCGACCGTACCCGGGCCTTTTTTGACGTGGCCCAGAGGGCCAAGTGTTGCGAGGTTCACCACCAACGATGTGGGCAATATTTGTGACCATGGAAAATAGCGCTGTATATTATTCACCTGTTGTTTCGTCCTCCCCAATGAATACCGACCAATACTTGATCATATATTTTGTGCCCGAGGACACTGTCAGCACCGCTGCCACCACAAAGAAAGCGACGCCCGCCCAATGCAAAATTTCATCAAAAGATTGTCCCATGATCTCTGGAAACAAATGGGGTAAATCCTCACGAATCGCGATGGCTAGCAGCAATAGAATCGCCGATACGATTTGAAATACGGTTTTGTTCTTACCAGATTTCTCGGCGGCGAGAATGATACCCGAACTAGCGGCGACAAGGCGCAGACCTGTTATTAAGAACTCTCGGCTCAGAACCAGCAGCAGCAGAAAGAGCGACCAGAAACCGGGCAGTTCACCGAGCACCACCATCGCGATGAACAAGCCAACCATGAATATCTTGTCAGTCAGCGCATCCATTAACTTGCCAAAATTGGAAACGATTCCCTGTTTGCGGGCATAATAACCGTCCGCCCAGTCAGTAATTGCACCAATCACAAACAGCACAAAAGCGGCGGTACTGGCACCCGCCACTGGTAAATAAAGCAGCGCCACCACCGCAAAGATGATCGGAATACGAGAAAGCGTCAAAAGATTCGGAAGATTCACAACTCTAGGGTGGCGATTCCCATGGTTCTGGGCTACACAAAAATGCGGAGACTTATTGGCCTAGAGAATTTAGGTAATTATGCTGCCGCTACATTGCCTAAATACCGTTAAAAGTTGGACTTCTAGCGTAATATGGACTCAATCCGCCCTCTATCATGAAAATTGCAATTTATCCGGGCTCATTTGATCCGATCACAAATGGGCATCTCGATGTCATCAACCGCGGTCGACACATCTTTGATAAAGTGATCGTCGCGGTAGCACGTAATCCAAGCAAAGACCCGCTATTTACGTCCGAAGAACGCGTCGAACTAATTAAGGAGAATGTAAAAAATCGCCCCAACATTGAAGTGATCGCATTTGATGGCTTGATTGTCGACCTCGCAGAACAGCTTAATGCGGTCGCACTGATTCGTGGGTTACGCGCAGTGTCTGACTTTGAGCATGAGTTTCAAATGGCGCAAATGAACCGGCATTTAGATGATAATATCGAGACGATCTTCCTGATGCCCAACGAGCGCTATTTCTTTACCAGCTCCAACCTCGTCAAACAGGTATTTAAATTTACCGATCGCGAGAAACACTTGATACCGACCAACGTACATGCCGCTCTCTCGATGAAATTCGGGCATAATCAATAATATGGCAGCTGACGCAGCACTTTCTTCCGATCTCAAACCTGGGAAACATACGCTGGGAATTATTTTTCTGACACTGTTCCTCGATCTGGTCGGATTCTCAATCATCTTCCCACTGTTTCCAGCAATGTTGGACTACTACCTGCCTAATGGTGCAGGTGATGGCAGCTTGCTAGGGCAACTCATCGCTCCGCTTTCGGCTTGGGCTGAGCGCAGTGGCGCAGAGGATCCGCGCTTCATGACGGCGGTGCTGTTTGGTGGCATCCTCGGCTCACTCTACTCGATCTTACAATTTATTTGCGCACCGCTTTGGGGTGCTTACTCAGACCGAGTTGGCCGACGCAAAGTCCTATTAATTACGATCGCAGGCCTCGCACTAAGCTATGCCGCTTGGTTTTTTGCTGCATCGTTTTGGGTTTTAGTGCTGGCTCGCGTGCTCGGTGGCGCGATGGGAGGTAATCTCTCGGTGGCAACGGCAGCCGTGGCTGACTGCACCACACGCGAAAAGCGCTCCAGCGGACTGGCGATTATTGGCATCGCATTTGGCCTAGGCTTTATTGTCGGCCCTGGGATCGGCGGTTTGTTTGCCAAAATCAATCTACTGGAGATCGCCCCGTCGTTGGGGCAGTTCGGCGTCAATCCATTCTCCGTGCCTGCATTAGTGAGCTTCGCGCTGGCACTGACGAATCTGATTTGGGTTGCGCGTAGTTTTAAAGAAACCCTACCAACCGAGAAACGCGGCAAAGTGAACTCCGACCGCAAAAGTGTCCCGGTGTTTCGTATGTTCAAAAGCCGCTGCCCCGAAACGCGACGCACCAACCTAGTCTACCTACTCTACATGTTAGCCTTCAGCGGCATGGAATTCACCCTCACTTTTCTGGCGGTCGAGCGCTTCCAATTCTCCCCCGCACAAAATGGCGGCATGTTCGTCTTCATTGGCTTTGTACTGATCCTAGTGCAGGGCGGCATCGTCCGACGTCTCGCTGGGCCGGTTGGTGAAAAACGTCTAGCTGTGACAGGGATCGCTTGCGGCATTGCAGCCTTCCTAATCCTCGCGGTCGCTCTCAACTTAGGACTGTTCTTCGGTGCGCTCGCTTTGATGGCCTTCTCGATCGGGCTCGTCTCGCCGACCCTCAGCGCATTGGTCTCTCTTTATACAAAGGAGGAAGAGCAAGGGGCAGCGATCGGAGTATTTCGCTCCGCAGGTTCACTCGCGCGCGCGATCGGACCACTACTCGCAGCCTTCGCTTACTTTGCGTATGGCTCAAAAAGCGCCTACTTATTTGGCGCAGTCATCGTGATCCTACCGTTCATCCTTGCTTTAAAACTGCCTAAGCCAGTAAAGCACGATTAGTTGTCACCACTTGGCTACAATGTAATCACATTCTACTATTGTAATCATCCTGATCTGCTCAAATGTACTTACCTCCTAATGGGAGCCAGACCTGCCATTAGCTTTCCTTAATCTAAAAACCGAATAAGACAACATAACCGAATTAGACTATGCCAGTAGCAACACCAAAGCAATACGCAGCGATGCTCGACGCCGCTCAGAAGGGTAACTACGCTTACCCAGCTGTTAACGTCACATCGATCACTACGATCAATGCAGCGCTCAAAGCCTTCGCCGACGCAAAGTCGGACGGCATCATCCAAGTGTCTACAGGAGGCGGTCAATTCGCTTCTGGCCTTAACGTAGCGGATGCTGCCTTCGGCTCGATTGTTCTGGCTGAAGCGACACACTTGCTCGCTGAAAAATACGACGTGCTCGTCGGCCTGCACACGGATCACTGCCACCCTGAAAAAGTGGAAGGATTCCTCAAGCCATTGCTCGAAGCATCTCGCAAGCGCATCGCAGCAGGCAAGGGCCCGCTGTTTCAATCACATATGTTTGATGGTTCTGTTGTCGAACTGGACGAAAACCTTAAGATCTCTAAAGAGCTACTCAAGGAATGTGCGGAGCTCGACATTATCCTCGAAGTCGAAGCAGGTTGCGTCGGTGGTGAAGAAGACGGCCACGACACCTCCGGCCTTCCAGCTGAAAAGCTCTACACCACGCCTGAAGACATGGTCGAAGTTTACGAAGCACTTCAGCCACTTGGCCGCTTCCTGTTCGCTGCGACTTTCGGCAACGTGCACGGCGCTTACAAGCCAGGCTCTGTCCAGCTCAAGCCAACCATCCTCCGTGATGGCCAAAAAGCAGTGACTGACAAGCACGGCGATGCAGCACTCATGGATCTCGTGTTCCACGGTGGTTCTGGCTCCGAGCTTAGCGACATCCGCGAAACACTCGGCTATGGTGTCGTGAAGATGAACATCGACACTGACACACAGTATGCGTTCACACGTCCAGTCGTCACACACATCTGCGCAAACATCGAAGGTGTGCTCAAGATCGACGGCGAAGTTGGCAACAAAAAGACCTACGACCCGCGAGGCTACCTAAAGAAGGGCGAAGCCAGTATGGCAGCTCGTCTCGTGCAAGCAACCGAAGATCTTTGCTCCAACGGCAAGACCATCTTTGGCACTGTCTAAGACCAACGAAACAATCCTCTAACACAGGTTGGGCGTCTTTTTGCGGCCAACCTTTTTTGTGCATGCGTCTCTGGAGGAATGCGGTAGGAGATAAATAAACACGATAGCCACCACCTCTAAACCCAAGGAAGACCGCGGACTAAAACCCGCACGTTTCAAGCATTTGCGCTGATTAAGTTTAAACTAGGATCACATCAAACTACACTGGAACTTATTGCTTGCCCACTAATGATAAGCTAAGCTTAATCTGAGGGCAAAATATATAAAGTTTACTTAACGATAAATCTGACACATGCACACTACGAAGCGCTTCTTCGCTCCCCTCGAAACCAATCCCGCCGAGACACGCGCCACCGTCGCACCAACGACTGTCACCAAGCTTTGCGCACTCGGCCTCGAAGTCCTCATTCAAGCGGGTGCCGGCACACAGTCCGACTACAGCGACGCTGAATACGAAAAAGCCGGTGCCACAATCGTCCCCGATGCGGACACTGGCTACGCACAAGCCGACATCGTAGCCCGCGTGAGCAAGCCATCTTCCGAAGATCTGAATAAGATCAAGCCCGGCACATTGCACATTAGTTTCCTCGACCCGTTCAATGAAACGGCATTGATCGACGACCTCGCCAAACGCGACATCTCCGCCATTAGCATGGAGATGATCCCCCGCAGCACACTGGCACAAAAGATGGACGCACTTTCCTCACAAGCAAATTTGGCAGGCTATGCTGCAGTGACCATGGCAACAGATCGTATGACCAAGATTCTGCCAATGATGATGACACCTTCGGGCACCATCTCCCCTGCGCGCTTCTTCATCATCGGCGTCGGTGTTGCCGGCCTACAAGCCATCGCCACAGCCAAGCGCCTCGGCGCTCGCGTGGAAGCATTCGACACACGCCCTATTGTCGAAGAGCAGGTTAAATCGCTCGGCGCAAAATTTGTTAAAGTCGATCTCGGCGAAATGAGCGAAACCGACCAAGGCTACGCCAAAGAACTTACCCCCGAGCAACTCGACAAGCAGCGCCAAGAAATGGCCAAAGCCTGCGCCCGCGCCGACGTCGTCATCACTACCGCAAAACTGTTTGGCCGCAAAGCTCCACTCATCCTCAACAACGAGGTGCTTGATCAAATGCAATCAGGCAGTATACTCATTGACCTCGCAGTCGAATCCGGCGGCAACGTCGAAGGCTCCAAAGTCGGCGAAGAAGTCGTCACCACAAACGGCGTGCGCATCATCGGACCTGAAAATCTTGAAGGCTACTATCCGAAAGATGCCACACTAATGCTGGCCTCCAACTTCTACAATCTCATCGAGCATTTCTGGGATGCTGAAGCGAAGGACTTCCAGTACAAAGAAGACGACGAAATCCTCAACGGTTGCCTCATCACTAAGGGCGGTGCAATCGTCCACGAACGCTTTAAAGGTTAATCGTTGGTAGTTGTTTGTGCACGTTGTTCGAACTGAACGCAGCAAACCGCTAACAACCACTTTCAATCCACAACACTCCCCATGGAACTAATACTCTTACTCTTCATCTTCGTGCTCTCTGGCTTCCTCGGCTTTGAGCTGATCGCAAAAGTGCCCTCGCAACTGCACACGCCGTTGATGTCCGGCTCGAATGCGATCTCAGGGATAACCGTGGTCGGCGCAATTCTAGCTGTCAACACCAGCTCCGACATCCTGTCCGTCTGGCTTGGATTCGCTGCCATCGTACTCGCAACTATTAACGTAGTAGGCGGCTACATGGTCACCGATCGCATGCTCGGTATGTTTAAGAAGAAGAAATAGCGCGCAGCGAACATTCAACATCGAACGTCCAACTTTAAACATCGAATGGAAACTAAACTTCTCCTCATTAATCTCTCTTACATCGCTGCGGCGATTCTGTTCGTCTTCGGCATCAAGATGCTCGGTCGCGCCGACACCGCTCGCAAGGGCAACCAAATCTCTTCCATCGGTATGGCGCTCGCAATCATTGTAACGCTGCTCAGCCAAGGTCTCGATTATAAGCTCGTACTCAGCGGTATCGCCGTCGGCTCCGTAATCGGATTCATTGCCGCCAAGCGCGTGCAAATGACCGGCATGCCCGAACTGGTCGCCCTATTTAATGGCTTCGGCGGCCTCGCCTCACTGCTTGTCGGCTGGGCGGAGTTTCAACGCGCGTCCTACAAGACTCTAGCAGGGATCGACATTGCCAACATCGAGACCTTCACCGCAGTCGTCATCGTGCTGGCGATTTTGATCGGCGGCATCACTTTTACTGGTTCGCTCTACGCATGGGGCAAACTCTCCGGGAAGCTCGGTGGACGTGCCCTCACCTTCGGTGGACAAAAAGCATTCAATTCACTGCTCGCGCTCGGCATCATCGCCTGCGGCGCGATCTTCACGCTGGCTCCAACCGCAGAACTGGCTTACCCGATGCTCATCGCTGTGATCGTGCTCGCTTTACTACTCGGCATCTTCGCCATCATGCCAATCGGCGGCGGCGACATGCCAGTTGTTATTTCATTGCTCAACTCTTGCTCTGGTCTCGCGGCCTGTGCGGCGGGCTTTGTGATCGAGAACAACGTGCTGATCGTCGCAGGCTGCTTAGTCGGCGCGTCCGGCCTGATTTTGACTATTATCATGTGTAAAGCAATGAACCGCACTTTAGTGAATGTGCTGTTTTCTAGCTTTGGCGCCTCCACCCAAGTCACTGGCAGTGCGAGCACTGGCGAAATGAAACCAGTATCGGTTGAGGATGCTTACTACATTCTCGAAGCTGCTAAGAATGTGATCGTCATCCCTGGCTACGGTATGGCCGTCGCACAAGCCCAGCACGCAGTCAAAGAACTCGGCGAAGCACTCGAATCCAACGACTGTGAAGTACGCTTTGCAATTCACCCAGTCGCGGGGCGTATGCCAGGCCACATGAACGTGCTACTCGCCGAAGCCGACGTACCGTATGAGCAACTCGTCGAAATGGACGATGTGAATCCTACAATTGAAATGGTCGACGTGGCCATTGTGATCGGCGCCAATGATGTGGTGAACCCAGCCGCGGCCGACGATCCAGCAAGCCCGATTTACGGCATGCCGATTATTAACGCGCACAAGGCAAAGACGACTTTCTGCCTCAAGCGCGGCAAAGGCGCTGGCTTTTCTGGCTTAGAAAATGCGTTATTTACTGCACCGAACAGCCGCATGATTTATGGCGACGCCAAAGCAACAGTCAGCGGCTTAGTCGCTCAGTTCAAGGACAGCTAACACCGCACTAGACGCGGAGTGACGACCTGCGGTCGAGTGAAAGTGATTAGTGTGAATAGGTAAAAATTAGAAGCGGCGTTCAGCCGCTTGGCTCAGCCATGAAAAAGCGGCTGTAAGCCGCTTCTACTGCGAACTGACACTCCTCACCCTCACTCCGCCTAAGGCGATCACTCTAAACCTAATTTAGCACGTCCGGCATCAGAAATCATATGCGGCGTCCATGGTGGATCCCATACGATATCGACTTGAGCACCAGACACATTCTTGAGCGCCTCGATGCGAGTCTTGGCATCATCCGCAATGACTGGGCCCATGCCACACCCCTGCGCGGTCAGTGTCATTTTCACACTGATTGCATGCTTACCGTCGGCATCAGCCGCAGCGACCTGCATATCATAGATGAGTCCAAGATCGACAATGTTGACCGGGATCTCTGGATCAAAACAGCTCTTCATCGCCTCCCAGACTTGCTCGTCACTAAAAGGCGCATCGCTCTGCTCGGCTTCGGCAGCCTCGGCGACGGCCTTAAGCTCCGCCTGTGCGGCCGTGCCTAGGGCATCCCAATCTTTACTCGAAAGACGAAACAGACCGGAATCTGTGCGGATCGTCACCGTGCCTCCAAGCGCCTGGGAAATCACTGCACGCGTACCAGCTGGCAGCACTTGTTCCTCCCCCGCAGGAATCACCGTGGCAGTTGTATCGCGAACTAGTGTCAATTCTTCGTTAAAATTCATAAACCCTACAACAGCCAGATTCCAACTCTTGTCAATAAACGTCACTCCAAGAACGCATACAGGATGTTTTTTCGTTTAACTCTTTGACTAAAAAACTTGGCAATCAGAACAAGTACTTCACGATCCAGTATTCTTATTCACAGTTCCTAAAGTTATTTTCATACCGATCTCCTCCACATGTATCAATCGTTTGCTCTGGTATTTCGCCAATTCTTTTTTGTATTACTCTGCGCACTGCCACTATCAAGTCAGGCAGCCCCCACAAAAGAAGCACCGCTCGATCTCAGCATCATCGAGCAAAGCGATACGCTGCGTCCCTATATGACGCCCCAGCAGCAGATGACATACGCCAACGCGTTGCAGATTATTAAGCAGGGCCAGTCTGACATTCGCAGTGGTGAAAACCTCCAAGCACAGAGGCCCACTACCCTGAACCCAAACAAAGATTTAAAACCCCTCCATGAACGCGGAGAGCTAATGGTCAAACAAGGACAAGCGAAAGTCCGCTTAGCTCAGCAGCAAATGATCGAGCTATTGACTGCAGTACAAGATCAGCAGATCAATAATCAAGCGGTCACAGCGGAGAAATATAGTTTCGAACTGATCGAACAAACGTATCAGATCGCGATTGAACAAGCCGCAATGCAAACACTCGAAAACTGCCGCAATGCCGGCTACACCAACATCTTCTACGATGGCCTGTACATTATAACAGAGCTACAAAGCAGCAAAGCCTTACCAGAAGTACACAATGCCACCTACGACACCTTCATCCAAGCAGACGGCACGCAATTCACTGTCAAAGTGCCTCTCAGCCTAAAACTAGTAAAAGACGAAACAACTGCAGAATATACCTTTCGATACGATAATGAGTCGGTCTTTGAAGGCGAAAAAGTCGCTTTACTCGCAATCGAAGTGATCGCACCAGGCAGTGGGTCGGAAGCCCTACTATCCGTGCGTGGACTTGACTTGAATACACAGCGACTAATCAGCAGTGTTTTGTTTTACATCGCTGATGCTAGTCAGGTGCTGTCACCGACTGCAGCAGCACCTATCATTGGTGTAGAGTCCACGACCGAAGCGTTAAATACTCCGACGGCGACTGCAGTCGTAACGCCCCCACGGACGGTCCCCGTAAGCGTCATAGTCAACGATTCAAATCAGTTAATCGAAAAGCTTTCAGGCCTGGCCAATCCCTATTTTTTTGAAACAGTCACCACAGGCAATTCGACGGCACAATCCGTACTAATCGCAGACCTGATCAAAGACACGCTCTTAAACAACTCAGCACTCTTACTCGTAGAAAGTGACTACATCCAACGCAGCTACTTAGGAACCGAAGCCCTCTCGAGTTCCGCCACTGCCACTTTGACGATCACGTCAAATGCAGATAACGATTATACAATGATTGCCGAAGCTCACGAAAACGACCGCTCACTAGAAATCGGTACAGTGACGCTGCACTTCTGAGAGCATGAACGCGGGCTTCACGAAGTGATTTCATCAAGTCTTATCAGGATGCACTAAATACGCTTGATGAGTCGAACTAAGTACACATCAAGCTTTTCATATGCCTAAAGTAATTATTATCGGTGCCGGTGGAGTAGGTAATGTCGTCGCACACAAATGCGCCCAGCTACCTAAAATTTTCAAAGAGATTGTACTCGCCTCTCGAACAGTCTCAAAATGCGACGCAATAGCCAAAGACGTTGAAGCCAAACAAGGACGCACCATACGCACCGCAGCGATTAATGCTGACGATGTGGTGGCGACGACTGCATTTCTCAAAGAAGAAAAGCCACAACTCTTGATCAACGTCGCGCTGCCCTACCAAGACTTGCCACTGATGGATGCCTGCCTCGCCGCGGGCATCGACTACCTTGACACGGCCAACTACGAGCCACTCGACGAAGCGAAATTTGAATACAAATGGCAATGGGACTATCAGGATCGCTTCAAAGAAGCTGGCCTAACAGCTCTACTCGGCTCCGGCTTTGATCCAGGTGTGACCAACATGTTTTGCGCCTACGCGCAGAAGCATCTATTCGACGAGATCGAGACGATTGATATCCTCGATGCCAACGCGGGCGACCACGGCCACCACTTCGCGACCAACTTCAACCCGGAGATCAACATCCGCGAAATTACAGCGAATGGTCGCTACTGGGAAGAAGGCGAATGGAAAGAAGTTGAAGCAATGAGCGTGCATCAAGTTTATGACTTCCCAGTCGTCGGAAAACAGGACGCCTACCTGCTCTATCACGAAGAACTCGAATCACTGTCCCAAAATATTAAAGGTCTCAAGCGTATCCGTTTTTGGATGACCTTCTCACAGAAGTATCTCACTCACTTGCGCGTGTTAGAAAATGTCGGCATGACCTCGATCGAACCGATTGAGGTGAATGGCGTAAAAATCGCGCCGATCGAATTTCTCAGTAAAGTTCTACCCGACCCAAGTAGCCTCGGCCCTCGCACGAAGGGTAAGACCTGCATTGGGTGTGACATCGTCGGCATCAAGGACGGCCACAAGAAGCGCATCTTTATCTACAATTCCTGCGACCACCAAGAGTGCTACCAGGAAGTCTCCAGCCAAGCAATCAGCTACACCACCGGCGTGCCTGCGATGATTGGCGCCCAGATGATCCTACGCGGCCTATGGAACGAACCCGGCGTCTGGAACATGGAGCAGAACGATCCCGATCCATTTATGGAAGAGCTTAACAAGCGCGGCTTGCCGTGGCAAGTGATTGACCTACCATTGGAAGGATAGACTCAAGTGTTAATTCTCGAGACTACTTCTGTGTCCCGATCACTTTTCTTTCGCATTTTCGATTATGTCCAAGAGCGGCTTTTTCTCAGCCGCCTCAAGATCAGCTTCTGTCACGGCATCATATGCAGCATTAAGATCGACTTTGATCCACTCTCGTAGGCTTTCGTTCAAAGTATTTTTGCGCTTTTTTTCGTCACTGACGGTCGATGCCCAAATGAAACCTGCCTCCGGATCGGTCTTCGAAATACTCCTCACCAAAGTTTCCACCGAACTATCGCGCTTCGGCCCTTTATCTAGCGTAGATATCCATTCAGAAGCCGCCATCGGGTCGTGCTGCACATAGTTACGAGCCACTGAGCCATACAAATCGGCGCCCTCATTCTCATCAACACCCTCCGGAAGTTGATCAAGCCAAGTAACTGCTTCAGCTGGATCTTGCCGCGACCACTCATGAAAACCGTCTCTTAGGAAGTTCTGTTGCTTATGTTCAACAACTGAGGTCTCCAAATAAGCCAAGGCTGCGTTTGGATCAGCCTGCATCCAATTCTTATACACACTTTGAAGAGCTCGCTCGCGCGCATTCTCATCACTCAACGAATCCGCCCAAAGCAACGCGCCCTCTTGATCATACTTCGACCAGTCGCTCACAATTCCCGAAGCCAGCTTACGCTGAATTTCGGGATCCTCCGAACTCGCCACTAAAGAGCGGATACCATCAGATCCATCGCGCGTGAGTCTCCAGCTCATACCCTGAAGAACACGATCTTTCTCGTCCACATCGCCCATGCTCTGAGCAAAGTTAATTGCTGCCACTGGATCACGCTCCGCCAATTGTCGCGCATAATTCTTCAGCGCATTCATCCGCGCATTCCCAGCAGGTAGATTCAAAACAAAAGCCTCTGCCCGAGCAGGGTCGGCCTGCACCAGCGAACGAATCACATCACCCACTTTAGCATCATAAGACTGCCCCTTTGCAACCTCGCCCACCCAATCATACACCTCAAGTATTTCATCAAAATCTTTCTGCCACCCCAAATTGCCCAGCGATATATTTTCAATAACTTCTTGACGCTCCATCGGATCGGTCTTCGAAGCGATGAATTCTTTGGCGGCATCAAAATCCCTATTTAATAAATTGCGGTAAACCTCTTTCCTCGAATTGTATATTGTGCCATTCATCGGCAGCGAATCAAGCCATCCCAGCGCTGCAATCGAGTCTTCTTGTATCCAATTTTGCAATGCGCCCGACAACGCCTTAACTTTCTCAGGCCCATCCGGAAGATTCAAAGCCGACTCTCGCGCCGCCTCCGGTTCAGTATTCGCCCAGCTTTCATAAATATTACCCATCAACCAATCTGCCCGATGTCCCATCGCACTCATCTCAGTTGCCATTTCGATAGCCCCCTGTGGGTTAGTATTCGCCACGATTCGAATGACACTCTGCATCGCACTTAGCTGAGTGCGGGGATTCGCTAATTGTAAAACCGAGGCATATGCTGCCGTCGGATCTTCCTTCGCCCACACACTATAAAACAAATTGCGCAAGCTCCGCTGCTGGTCATCCGGCTGCGATTCGAGATAAGCCAACATCCCTAGAGAATCTGTCGCAACCCACTTCGTCGCCAAAATCAGCTGTGCAGTCCAACGTAAGCTACCTTGATACTTCTGGATCGCTGTCATCAAAGTGCCAAAGTCCTCTGATGAGCTATACCTCATCCGATCCAGTAAAACACTTAATTGCTCCAAGGGCTCCATCTCTACCAAAGCAGTAAGCCATTCCGGAGTGTCGCCCGTCGCATCTGCCACAGTTTGCTCCGCCACGGTCAGGTCTTCCGCCTCTGGAACATTCGTCTCAGACTTACTAGACGCCACCGCAGAGCTCTCTACGTTACCAGACGCCCGCGTCGCTTGCGAAGTACCCTCTCTATTGCTGGCAGCAGGCCTCGCAATAAACCATCCACCAATCAAACCAACCAAGAGGGCTAGAATTGGAATAAAAAACTTCATAACGTCACGTTAAAAAGAACAAAAACTGATCGCAAGTGTTGGTTTGTGAAGACGCAGCAGCGATTCGCTCCTTACAAAAACAAAAAAGAACGAGGCACATTATAGTAACCTCGGCATTTTTGTTTAGAATTGTTCGAGCGTTTAAATAATCATGCCCGCCGCGACAGTGGCGTTGGTTAATTCATCAATCAGCACGAAGCTGCCGGTGATACGGTTGGACTTGTAGCTGTCGGCAATCAGCGGAGCAGATGTGCGAACTTTGATACGACCGATATCATTCAGGCTGAAGGTCAAATCGTCTTCGACCTTATGCAGCGTGTTAATATTTACCTTGTAGCAGACCTCAGTCACAATCGCTTTCACTTCCTTCGTCGTATGACGCAGGATGAATTTACCACTGCCTGAAAGCTTTTTGCCAGAATCAAACCAGCAGATCATCGCATCAATATCTTGAGTCGGCTCTGGCTGATTATTCGCTTTAACGAGCATATCGCCGCGAGATATATCGATCTCATCTTCGAGTGTGATCGTTGCAGACATTGGCGCGAAGACTTCCGCTTGAGGGCCGTCCATCGATTCGATTGCTTTAATCTTCGAAGTGAAGCCTGAAGGTAGCACAGTGACATCGTCGCCAGGCTTAAACACACCACCAGCCACACGACCTGCGAAACCGCGGAAGTCATGATACTTATCGGAATGCGGCCTAATAACCCACTGCACGGGGAAGCGTGCTTCGACATGATTCTCATCGGCACCGATATAAACAGTTTCCAGATGGTAAAGCAGCGTCGGGCCTTGATACCACGGCATGTTCTCTGACTTATCGACGATGTTATCACCGATAAGCGCACTCGCGGGAATGAAAGTCACCTCGACAATGTTATCCAAGCGCGATGCAAACTGCTTAAAGTCGGCAACGATCTTATTGAAGACATTTTCATCCCAATCGACCAAGTCCATCTTGTTCACACACACAACGACGTGTTGAATGCGAAGCAAGTTGGCAATAAATGAGTGACGGCAAGTCTGCTCGATCACACCCTTGCGGGCATCAATCAACACGATCGCTAGATTCGCAGTGGACGCACCTGTCACCATGTTACGGGTGTACTGAATGTGCCCTGGAGTATCGGCAATGATGAACTTTCGCTTTGGTGTGGCAAAATAGCGGTAGGCCACGTCAATCGTGATGCCCTGCTCGCGCTCCGCACGCAGACCATCGGTCAGCAGTGCTAGGTTTACATTTTCGTCGCCACGCGCCTTGGAGCTTTCCTCCATGGCCTCCATCTGGTCTTCGAAAATTGCCTTACTATCGTAAAGTAAGCGGCCTATCAATGTGCTTTTACCGTCGTCAACTGAACCAGCAGTAGTAAACCGCAGTAAGTCCATATCGAGGTATCCTGAATTATTATCTTCGCTCATGTTATTAAAAAGTTGTTAGGTGTTCTGTTTTCAGTTTCCGGTTATAATCAGCTATTAACTCAGAACCGGGAAACGATTAACTGGTAAGCTGGGTTTAAAAGTAGCCTTGCTTCTTACGGTCTTCCATTGCGGTTTCAGAACGTTTGTCATCGGCACGTGTGCCACGCTCGGTTTGACGAGCCGCAGCGACCTCGTCGATGATATCGTCGAGGTTATCGGCAGTCGAGAGGCATGCACCTGTGCAGGTCGCGTCACCAATCGTGCGGAAACGAACGACCATCTTCTCAACTTTTTCACCCGGGAGCAGTTCGATAAAATCACATACGCCCATGATCACACCATCACGCACGAAGCAATCACGCTCGTGTGAAAAGTAGAGATGTGGTAGTTCAATATTCTCGGCCTTGATGTATTGCCAGATGTCCATCTCCGTCCAGTTACTGAGCGGAAAGACACGAAATTGTTCACCGTGGCCCTTGCGTCCATTGAAGATATTCCACAGCTCGGGGCGTTGATTTTTCGGATCCCATTGACCGAAGGCATCACGATGCGAGAAAAAGCGCTCTTTCGCGCGGGCTTTTTCTTCGTCGCGACGACCACCACCAAGCGCGGCGTCAAACTTGTTTTTTTCAATGCCTTCGAGCAGCGCGACGGTCTGTAATCCATTACGGCTGGCACGTGGCCCTTTTTCTTCCACGACCTTGCCCTCATCAATCGATTCCTGAACCGAAGCGACGATTAATTCCGCCCCGAGCGCGGCGACATACTTGTCGCGAAACGCCATTGTCTCTGGAAAGTTATGGCCCGTATCGACGTGCATCAACTGAAACGGCAGCTTGGCAGGCCAGAAAGCCTTCTTCGCGAGGTGCGCCATAACAATGGAGTCTTTGCCACCGGAAAAGAGCAGGACTGGTTTCTCAAACTGTGCAGCAGTCTCGCGAAGAATATAAATTGCTTCGGACTCGAGCTGTTTGAGGTGCGTGATTGTGTAATCGTTATGCATCGTTCTATTTTGGAATTTATAAGAAAAATTAGGATTTAGACCTCAGTGGTCTGTTCGATGAGCGGCATAATCCGCTCGAGAAGTTCGTCAATCGACTCTTGCTCGGTTTGAGAGTCGGTAGAGATTACCCAGTCGTTATCGGATGCGATGGGTTCTTCGAAAGTGGAGTCTTTGCCAGTAAAGTGCTTCACCCTACCCGCTGCGGCTTTGGCATACAGCCCTTTGACATCGCGTTCCGCGCAGGTCTCGAAAGACGCTTGCACAAACACAGGTGTAAAATCATCCGCACCAACGATCTCGCCCGCCGCCGCACGCAGATCGCGTTTCGGCGTGATAAACGAGGTAAATACCACCATTCCGGCATCGAGAAAAAGACGTGCCACTTCGGAAATTCGGCGGATGTTCTCCTGCCGATCTTGATCAGAAAACCCAAGATCAGCGTTCAAGCCACTGCGAATGTTATCGCCATCCAAGATTTTGGTCAAAATACCGCGCTCAGTCAGCTTGCGCTCAACGGCATTGGCCAGCGTGCTCTTACCGGACCCCGAAAGACCATAAAACCAAAAAACATGCCCGCGCTGACGCAATTGCGCCTCCTTGGCGTCGCGGCCCAGCATGCGGTGAAATTCAGTGTGGATATTGTCAGGATTGCTCATGGAAATGAAGGCTCAACTTAAGGCAGCATTCTCAAAAAAGTACATGGGTTATTCTTATTATTAGTTCTTAAGTCAAGAACTAATAATAAGAATACACCGCGATAATACCGTAGTTAGCTTTTAGCCTACGAAGGCGGTGGCGATTTCAACTGCCGCGCACTGTGCCGCCAGCTCGATGCAAGTCTGCCAGCTCCTTCCGCTATCGCAACTTTCGCTCCTCCCTCGAGCAAGGAAATCCGCAGGGACTTCTCCAACCTCGGCTGATCGATCAATTTCTGATATAAATCGAGCGCCAACCGGCCGTCTCCGTGCTGATTTAAAAAATCTGCGATCTGTTTGACCAGCACGACTTCATCGCTCGAGAATACGGTAAGATAGCGGGTCACCTTTAAAGCTTCGACCGCTTTCTTAGGCTCATTTTCAGCCGCATACAATTTTGCGAGCTCATACGCCAAAGCTAGAGATGGTTGTCGTACGAACTGCGTTCGGGCAAATGCCAGAGCCTCATCGGCCTGCCCCTCGGCTTGTAGACGATTGATCTGTCGCAAGCAGAGATACGCGCTCAATGGATTATCCATCGACCATTTTAACTGCGCATCTAGCCCTACTTTGAAAGGTCGATAAAGTGGATCTCCGATGGCCACCCCCTGCCAACTTAAGGCCGGGTTGCTAAACATGGCCGCCTCGCCGAAGGTATGGCCGTCGAGCAGTGCTCCTAGCAATAAATGTGGGTGGTGCGTGTAATCTAAATAAGGCTCGTACACATTACCGACCGTCGCGCAGTAGCCTTGATTTACAAAAGCCCCCAACCAGCCTGTACTCGTCGAGCGAACGGTCGTGGCCGAAAAGCTATGCAAGTGAAACCCAATCGCACCCGGCGGAACCGACCACTTAGGCTCGCGCCAGGCGCCATAGGCATTTTGTCGATACCAACCCATGTAAATCGCGGGTGCATCGTAACGATCTCTGCCATCCATTGGTCGCATAGTCTTCTCAAAATCAGTATCGAAATATGCCGCCACTGCTAGATCGCCCGCCGCGTTCATCCACTCGTCCCCTTTCGCGTGCGGCCCACCAATATCAAAATACGCTCGTCCCAGCAGACCCTCGGCTTCGGCTTGTATACTACGGGCTATCAACTTTTTAACGACTGTAACGCTTGGCCCGTCTAATCGACTGACTCGAATCACTCGCTTCGCGTCCACACTCGTGGCTGTCATATTTGAGAATAACGGATTCGGCACAAAAGCATCCATCGATAAATTTGCTGGCGCTGCCATCAAGGGAAGCTCCCCGTCGACGGAGCCATTATTCACCTTAAATTGCTTTGGAAACTGCTCTAATCCAGCGCCTAGCAGCGTCGGATCATTAGCAATACGCAGCGGCACCCCACGTGTGGTCACCAAATAACTAATGTGATGTGTCGCCACCGAGACGCGCTCACGCCCAATGGCATCGCGACCGTTGGCTTTGACCGCATTCATCCAATCCTTCTCAATCAAGGCATTGAGCAGCGGATTATAAATAGTATCCACAAACTCTCGCACGGTGACCGTCTCCTTGTTCGGCATCTTTAGCGCGATAATATTATCATCCGGAATCCCTCGTTGCTCGGTATAATATTTAGCGATCTCAGCCGAACCACTGTCGTTCGCATTAACGACCACCACCACATGCGCGGCCTCACCAGCGGCTTGGCCAGCGGCCTGGCCAACAATGCAAGTCGCCAGCAAGCTGTTTAGGCCAACAATACTCAGAAAGAATTGATTCACAAACATCGATTATTGGATACGTTGAAGTCGTTTTCGATAGGCGACTATACCATCAAATAAACTTTGCGCAATTTTTTGGCGAAATGCTGGCGAACGTAATTTCTTGGCAGTTTCGGCATGCGAAACAAAGCCCAATTCAGTTAGCACACCGGGACACTCGAGGTCTTTGAGCACCGACCAGCGCGCGCGCTTTATACCACGATCCGGACCGCCTAGGCCCTGCACTAAGGCACGCTCGAGATGATAAGTAATCAGGGTATTCCAAGGGTCATGTTCATTCCCAAGATAGCGCTTGGCGTCCTTACTTGTCGGCCGCGGATACTTCGACGAAGCCTGATACTGCGGAGTCAGCGCATAGGACTCAAAGCCAGATGCCGATGTCGAACCAGCGGCATTAAAATGTAAGCTGACAAATAAATCAGCCTTGGCACGGTTCGCCACTTTTGGGCGCTGTGCCAAAGAAATATACACGTCGCGATCACGCGTCATCAGGACTTCAAACCCAGATCGTTCTAGCAGAGCCTTTAATCGCCGAGCCACATCCAGCGTCAGGTCCTTTTCCAGCAAACCATAGGCATTATTACGCGCCCCACTGTCCTTCCCCCCGTGACCTGCATCAATTACCACCCGTCGAACCCCTGGGCGCTTTTTAAACACCTGCGGCGTCAAAATTGGCTGGAGCACATGTCGGTAGTCTGCCGTCGCGATAAAAAGCTGGCCCTTCGACTCGACCGTCGGAAATCCCAAATATATCGGCAACCGATTGAGGTATAAGACGCGACCGCTTTTACCGATATCAACCGTGGTCCATTGGCTACGTAGGCGATATGTTTTATAGCCCTGCAACCAATACGCTTGCATGCCGAAGCTCTTTCCCACCGTCGCAAGATCAATATACGACTTACCCTCGATCTGAATCTGCCGAGCCGACAAGGCACTAGGCATAAAAAAGCTTAGCACCACAAGCAGTGCTAAGTTTTGAAAAATAATAGAATTCGCCAGTCGGCTAGCCTTAACTGAAAGGACGCCGCACCACATAAGAATTAGGATTCAGCTGTTTCTTCGCCTGTGTCTTCGACTGCTTCTTCGTCGTGCTCCTCAATCTCGCTATCATCGCGATCATCATATTCATGATCCGGAGCGTTAAACTTCAACACACGCTTGCCTTCTGGCAATGGCGACAAAATGAGTGCCACCTGGCGCCCGACTAAACGTGGCTCAGAATCTGCCGTGGCGATGCCAGACAATTCGTCTTTAGCAAGGTTTACTCGCACAAATCCTAGATCACGGTGTTCGTTTTCACGCCCCCGAAACTGGAGAGTGAGCTTTACCTTATGACCGTGATTAAGGAAACCCTCTGCACGACGCAGCTTCGTCTCGAAATCATGATCACCAATGCGCACACGGAATTTAATTTCCTTCAGCTTGGTTGCCTGCTGCTTACTTTCTTTCTGCTTTTTACTTTCCTCGTAGAGGAATTTACCAAAGTCTAAAATACGACAAACTGGAGGACGTGCTGCCGGAGAAATCTCAATCAATTCGAGTCCTACCTTTTGAGCGAGCTCTAGCGCTTTTCGAGGTGGCATAACGCCTAGGTTGGTGCCCTCGGGGCCGATCACGCGCACTTCTGTCGCGCGAATACGATCATTTCTCCTTAGACCTTTAGGTCCACGATTACGGTTCTGGAAGCGTCCGCGATTATTCGGGTATTTTGGCATTAATTGATGTGTAGATGAACGACTTGTATCGGAACTCGATCAGATAGCCTTTGCGAAAGTGGGAACAACTCGGTGCTGCTCCAAAAATCACTTTATATCGTCAAAGGTTTAGGTATTGATAACCATACAAGAAATCGAAGGTTGCATGGAACAAACTAGCATTTCAACACTTTTCGCTGGTTCGATCGATCATTAGATAGCCGCGAGCCACTTAAATACTAAAGCTCTCGCCACAGCTACAGCTCGACTTCGCATTCGGATTGCTGAATTTAAATCCACCGCCGACCATTTTATCAGAAAAATCCAAATGCGTGCCACGCAAGTAAAGCGCACTCTTGGTATCGACTAACACTTGCGCCCCAGACGAACGCACGAGGATATCACCTCGCTTAGTGTCGCTCACAAACTTTATTTTGTAACTCAAGCCATTGCAGCCTCCACCGGTAATTTTGATACGCAGATACTCACCTTTCTGCTCACGCGCGACCAATGACTGCAGCTTCACCCCAGCCGGCGCGGTCACCAAGACCAGCTTCTCATTACCTTCACGAACGCCCTCAGGGAGCGTGTTTGTCGTATCAACACTCATATCTCTTAAATTATGCTAGAAACTAGCAAGGGCCAACCAACAAACCACAATCAGCTCGCAGTCAACTGCCGAGCGACAGAAAGTGCCGCAGCAAAACTACCCGAATCAGCCATACTCTGACCTGCAATCTCAAAAGCAGTGCCATGATCCGGACTCGTGCGCACATAGGGCAAGCCCAGCGTCACATTCACCGCCGTATCAAACTCCAATGTCTTGACTGCTGCCAGCCCCTGATCGTGATAAGCAGCAACCACCACGTCAAAGTCTCCGCGACGCTGACGAAAAAACACCGTATCGCCTGGTAAACATGGTGACAGCCCTGGCATTTCAGCGCGCAAGCGATTCAAAGTCGGATCGAGTACATCGCGCTCCTCAACACCTAAAATGCCACCTTCACCTGCATGTGGATTTAAACCACATACACCGATTCGAGGCATTTCGATACCAAAAGACAGAGCCAACGCATGCGCACGCCGCACTGCCAACTCTAGGCAATCCGCCGTCAACGCATCTGACACCTCGCTTAATGGAATATGCCAAGTCGCCAATACTACGCGCAATTCATTGCCGACAAATCCCATACTTGGCTCACCGCCCCAGGCCTCTGCAAAAAACTCCGTCTGCCCGGGCTGCTTAAAGCCAACCTGTTGCAGCCAATGTTTACTCACCGGTCCAGACACCACACCACGAAAACGACCATCGACACAGCCCTGGGCCGCTACCTGCAACGCAGCTAATGAGACCTCGGCTGCCGCCCGCGACGGCTGCCCAAGCACGGCCTGAAAATCAACTGGCCCGACCGCCTCAAAAGCGCAATCGAGCTCCGTCGCTAAGGGCTGAGCCCAAGCGACTGGCCCAATTAAAATACAATCTTGGCCGCGGGCCGAGTCACCGCGAAGCGCGGCAGCAATTACCTCAGGACCAATTCCGGCAGGATCACCACAGGTAATTGCCAACGGCAAAATCGACTTTAAATTATTCATAATTCATCCGCTGCTAGCTATTTATTTCTCGCCTCATTCGAGGACTGCACGAAGCCACGCTTACCATCCTCAAAAAACGCCAAGAAGCGTGCCCCTGCCGCAGTGATGCCAAACTCATGCTCACTCACTGCCTCAGTTGCCTTTTTCTTCAAATTGCCACCGCCGAAATAAACCGCACGGTAGCATTCTTTGAGTTCCGCAATATCCCGCCGCTCAAAACCACCGCGACGCAAGCCCACCATGTTCAAGCCATGAGCCGTATTACGCTCAGCTGCCATCACATAAGGCGGCACATCCGCTGTGATCGTTGCATTCCCGCCGATCATCGCATACGTGCCAATTCGGCAGAACTGATGAATGGCCACACCGCCACCGATAAAAACATTCGCTTCGATCGTCACATGCCCGGCTAGCATCACATTATTAGCGATCACCACATCCTTACCCACCCTACAGTCGTGAGCGATATGCGCCTGAGCCATAAAAAAACAACCATCCCCTACCACGGTATCCGAACCTTCAATCGAGCCACGATTCACGGTGCACCCTTCCCGAATCACCACATTATTACCGATCAGCACGCCACTCTTCGTTTTAGGATCAAAGTTCAGCGACTGAGGATCACCACCGATCACCGCAAACGAATCGACGGTGACGGCATCACCGATAACAGAGCTACCACGCAGAATGGCATGAGCCGCGATTGAACAATTCTCACCAAGCACAGCACCTGCCTCGATCACAGCATAAGGACCAACAACAGAACCTGCACCAATCACGGCAGTTTCAGAAACGAGAGCAGTAGGATGGATCGACATACGCGTAACCTTTCCCGCCTTTTTAAATTACTCAAGCGAGTAAGTTGATCGTTGCGCGTTGAAATTCCTCCACTCCCGTCATCTCACTTGTTCTCAAAAAAGTCCTAATCCTAATTCTAATCACCACAGCACAGTTCAGTTCAGCGCTCCGAAAGGTCGACTAGGAGTCAAGTTGTGAGCATGATTAAGAATGGGAGAACCCTCAGCTCTCCCACCTCAGCCCTCTAAAATAAACGCATCTGTGGAGCCTGCACCATATCATAGATCTTAAGCACGCGTACTAGTTGCAGAAGCTCTGACTTCTGATAACTATGGTTCACTTCCACGTGCCGCAGTAAATCTTCTAGAATCGTACTAAAAGCGATCACCCCATCCACACCAGCTGCCTTAAATAGCTCGATGCATTCGCTGCGCTGTGGCTCCGCAGTCGGCAAGCCGGGCAGCACCAAAACCTTGCGGTACGCCGCCACATTTTCAAGTACCCCGTCCTCAACTTGGAACAATACATCCGTTTGGCTCAGCACACCTTTCTTTAGGAATTCTAACAAACGGGCAGGGCTTTTTAAAATCGCCGGCGTCACTCGAGTCTGTTGCCAGCTATGCACCACCACGATTGCCTGCCGGATCGCAACCATGTCCGAAGAGAATAATTGAAAGTTCGGCTCTGGTGCATCCGATGGTGCCGATGGATTAAAGACCAACAAATCCACCGACTCCTCCGTAGCTTTTCTTCGCGAATGCACACTGTGCTTACGCAACTGACGGGCAAAAAAACCGTTCAATTCGAAATACTCGCGGACAATATTTTCATCAAAAATCGCCATGGCACGAAACTCTTACATAAAGAGGCAGCTCTCGTCAATGCCGAGAAATAGGCGCTCCGCCATCGCAGTCATTATTTGTAGCGAGCTGAGCGAGTCGGCAGGTATAACCCATCTAATTACCTAAAACTCAAACCGTCCTCCGAGGGTAAAATTTCGCCCTGGCAAGGGAGCCTCATCCTTGAGAAAAGAGCTGTGATGACGAATGACTTCATTCAGCAAATTTTCCCCTCGTAGAAAAAAAACGACCGCAGATGAGTCGCTCAGTTCAAAGCGATATCTCAGATCGGCGTTCAGCTGAGTATAGCCGTCAGTGTCGGTCTGATCTGGGGCCACATTCGTTTGCTCAAATGCATAACGCAGCTCCAAACCAGACTCCCAATTGCGATGTGTCAGGCCGAGTCGGGATCCGATGCGTACAGGCGGAATCCGGGGAAGATCATCGCCCGAGTCCTTATTGCGAGCCTTCACAGCATCACTCATAAAGCTAAGGAGCACAGTGCTATCTACAGATTTAAACAGTTCGTAATCAAGCTGCGCCTCAAACCCATAAAATTCAGCATCAATGGTCTCGAACTGATACGTGTCCAACCCATCAGTCTTAAAGCCTTGAGCCTCAGCAAAAATATAATCCTCGTAGTAGGTGTAAAAGGTAGAGAACTCCGCCTGCCAACGCGTATGCGTCGAACGATAAGTCAGATCAATTCCATAGGCCGTTTCCTTTTCCAAATCAGCATCACCGATTTCGTATTGGCTGGTAGCCAGATGGGGACCATCGGCATACAACTCGGTCGAGTTGGGATGACGCTGAGAAAGCTGCAAAACGAGTGACAACGTGTCCTTCGGGTTAATCTGCCAAGTGACTCCAGTTGCGGCACTCGACGCCAGTTCATCGTAGTCGCTGTCATTGCCGTTAGCGGACACATCACTGCGCTCGACCCGCCCACCTAACTCATAGTGCAGCACATCTCCATGAATATGTTCGCTGAAAAACAAAGCCTGACTCTTGGTTTCAGTGGGAGGCGTGAATGCTTCCTCTCCAAGTGCTGAAAAATCGGTATCGGACAGTTGGATACCAATAACCCCCTCATCGATCACCCACAAAGGCGCGTGCGCGGCCTCAGTGCGAAACTCCCAACCGTCACGCTCAAATACAGTTCCATTTTCAGCACCTTCCAACTCACTGTGCTTGTAATTAGTATAGCCAAGCCGCACGCGTAACGCATCAATTAATTCAGAAGGATCAACCAATTCCATCTCCAAATCATAACGCTTTCGCTCTAAGTCGATTGATATGCTCTCCTCTTCCCCTGGCACGCCATAGGTGGACTCAAAGTTAGAAAAAGAGAAGCCAATACGGCTGTCATCATTAAAGAACCAGCTAACACCAAATGAGTAGATTTCAGTTTCAACAAAACTGCTTTCCAAAGTATCGCCGCTCGCGTCATCGGCGCGCGCATCCTTCGGTATTTCGTAGTTGTCAGCATCGCGATTGAGGCCAGTTACAGTCAGCGCCCAATCCTCTTGGCCAACGGTAGCATACCCCAAATAGGTCTCCCCATTAGAGCCAGTATCATAGCGTGATTCGAAGGCCCCCTCGTAGCCAGTCTCCCCCACCCGTCGACGTGGCATTTCCTTGCCAATGGCATTAACAGCACCACCAATCGCAGAGCCTCCATACAACAAAGTCGACGGGCCGCGAAGCACTTCGATCCGCTCGACCAGCAATGGCTCAGTTGCCACACCATGGTCAGGGCTAGTGTCCGAGGCATCGAGCGCTTCGATACCAGAATCAAGGATACGCACGCGCGGCCCATCAAAGCCACGTAGCACAGGGCGACTCGCACCTGCGCCAAAAGACGAAGTGCTCACACCAGGGTGCCAATCAAGCGCCGCGCCGAGGCTGCTACCGCTCTTGCGAGTAAGTTCTTTAGCATCCACCACGTCCACGGGAGCAGCATAGTCAAATATCGAGCGTAAGCCCGGGCCAGCGGAGACGATAAAGTCCTCCAGTTGATAAATCGTCTCGTCGGACGATTCTGCGTGAGTGATTTGGGCAAAGCCCAGCGCGGTGCACAGGATGGCACCGCTCGATAAAAATAAGCGATTCATAAGTTGATTGAAAAATGTTGTTCGGTGCATGCGCATGGCACACGCGGGAATACCGGCCTAGACAGACTTGCCCAGAGCTCGGAGTGTTACTTAAACAACAGTTTCAATCGGAGGCGCGCGACTACAGCGCCGAATCGGAGCTTGCCCGCAGTAAATGACTTCAGCACTGAGCGAAAAAACCGCCAGAATAGAATCGGTTCGCGCAGGTAGTTCAACCAGAAGCCCAACACCAGTCGCACCCTGATCAAACAGAGTGACAGCACAGGAATGGCTTCCGTCATTTTCTAGAGGAGCATCATCATGGTGCCCCTCACAACTATGCGAATGCTCGCTAGAGGCATGCAATGCCTCATGCATCTCGGGACTAACCGACGCCATGCCCAGCAGGAATATCAACGAAGCCAAACACAGAGACAGTCCGCGCATAAATGCGGATGGCTGATGACTTGAGTTGCCTACAGTGAACATGGCGCCACCGTCAACTCGGTTCCGAATTTCGTCAAGGAAGAAGGCACAATACATTAATAGAGACATCTGCCTCTTGCGCGCCTTCACACCCATATGAAGACCAACACCTAGGGCAACGAAGCGTTTAAGCAGGTGCTGGCCAGTCAACAAGAGACCAGTCAGAACCTCATCAAAGCGGTCAGGGCATTAGATGACGCTACGCGCGGAAGCGCGTCCCACATTTATTAGGCTCTACCCCTTTGATAGATTCATTCAATCGTGGCGTCTGGGCTTGCTCAGGCTCTCGATTCGAATCGCTCAATGCCACGCTCGCGGAAGGGCGAACACTGCGAAAACAAGCTTCCATACACCCCACGCTCCAAAAATAACGCGAGTGCACCTTGATTCCAGCCGTTGCTTTGCGGGTTCTGCCGATTCGCTACACCCGCATGCTTCAAGAAGCGGCGCATGGCATCGGGACTATCACCGGGTGACCAATGCATCCAATAATTAAAGCCATCGAGGAAGCCCGCGGCGGTTGCCAACGGCAAGAAGGCATCGACCACCATCGTATTGAAACGCTTCTCGCCTAGGACTGAATTGAACAGTGATTCACTAAGCACCGCGCGATGCTTAGGTAGGCTCACGGACTTTCTAAAATCTGCCGTGGTCGAACTCCCCTGCCCAACAGGAAGCGTCTTTAAATAATCCGCCAAATGCTCTGGCCAGTGAGGTTGCTGTTGCACGATCTCCAAGTATTGCTTCAAGCGCCGGCGCGGATGATTCGCAGGCCGCAGGCCGTTTAGCTTCCACTGCGCCGCTTCTTCCGCAAATAAACCATCGCTGTTCATCCCATCGACACGCATCGCAGCGAGCGAATACTTCGCTGCCAGCCGTAGCATCGGCGCACGGTTGCGCGCATAGCCCAACACCTCCAATGCATAGCTGTGACACGCCGCCTCCCAGCCTTCGGCCTGCAAGCGTTGTTGTGCATATGTGAGCTTCTGTTGCCAACGCGCTTCAGCTCGCTCTCGCAAAATCTGTAAGCGCTTCGCCACGGGGCGTTGAATAAATTGCTCTACCCACTCCAACTCGTCCTGCTGCTCCAGCTCTAGCAGAGCCTCATCCATCGCATACGTCTCCAGGTCACGATTCAATAATGGCATCAAATATAACAGCTCTGGCACATGCCCCTTCGAGGTTTGCACTAGGTTAGGATTTCGCCGTTCGGGATGCAAGACTACGTGCAGCACTACGCGGTCAAAATTGGCATCACGCTCGTGCTGATGATTGTGCCAATCCGACACATTGAAATGCACTTCTAAGTCGCCGACAATTTCAACACCATCAAGAATCAAGCATGCTTCTTTAAAATCCGGCCCCTCCTGCAAATTCCAGCTCCCTGGGTCTTTTACCTCAAGCGTCTTGCCCGAAACCGTCAATAGCCTCGCCGTTGCAAAATCTTGGCGCAGCCAAATCTTCTGCACCACCCGCTCGGTTAAAGTAAATGGCCCGTAAAGCCCCTGAATTTCTTCAACATGATTAGTATGCATCCTCAATCTAGAGATATTTTTGTTTAGAATTTAATCAAACATCGGAATTATACTGACGTCTATAAGAAAAGTTAAAAAATATTTTTATTACCTAGTCTCACGGCGCTCATTCACAAAATAATAGATGTCTATCCGTTATTTCTAAAACGCCCCAAAAGCTAATCGCCTGTATTATAAGTCAATTTCGAGACCGTTCTGCCACTCGCGGGTATTTGCCTTGCGGCGACGTTGCGCATCTTGCTCTAGCCGCGTATCACACGCACGTGCCCAACCGAAGAGCTCCTTGGGCGTCATCGCCATGGCGCCATTGGCACGGATCGATTCACGCACCATATTATCATGACTTACCACTGTCACACCAGACGGATTCGACACACGCGCCACGATTCTTTCGATCACACCGTCCGCCGAAAGCCCCGCCGGCGCATAAATCCATTCGAAGGTCTTATTGCCAAAGGGATGATCCACTTCGAGAGAGCTGTTCCGACTATCTAGTATTAACGCGGTGCGGACGCCTTCGGCATCGTGGATCGAAGCAACCATCTCAGTAAGCCGATCCCGAGCGGCATCTAAATTCTCACGCAGCACCTCGCGCAGTTCATCCGTCGCATAAATTACATTATACGCGTCAATCAGTAGGTAACGTTCTTCAGGCATTATACAGAATACCATACGACAGAAAAGCTAGGTCAACGCTCCAAACAATAATCAATGCCCTCAGTGACGCTGATATCGCTAAGCCATCCAGGCAGACCTCCGTTCCGTCTATTTTACTGAGCGAAGCCTGTGGTCTACACGATAAATTAACAGGCAAGAATGCCTGCGGCACAAATAAAGCGCCTCTAATCTAACTGAATCGCGAATTGATTTAGCCACAGAATACCACCATACTGCATCCTTATTGTCATGAAACCGATCCAATCCATCACTTTTGCAGTTAACTCATCCAAGCCTGGGGCTGCAGCCGTTGCAGAGAGCCTAGCAGCGCTCGCTGAGCGTGAAGGAGTCGCGACACATATTTTAAAGGACTATCCGCTCACAGCCGATGCCCTAATTGGGCAAGACCTGTGCTGTGCAATTGGCGGTGATGGCACACTGCTCGGCGTTCTAGATGCAGCGCTCGAATCTGGATCTGCCGTGCTTGGTATTAACCTCGGCAAGCTCGGCTTCCTCGCCACCTTCACCGAAGCCGAAGCGGCACGCGATCTCCCCGCACTCATTAAAGGAAAATACTCGATCGCCGAACGCTCGGTACTGAGCTGCACAAATGCAAAAGGAGACTGCATCTATGGGCTAAACGACGTCGTCATCAAAGAAACTCAAGGCAGCGGGCTGATCCGCCTCTGCGTTTCCGCCAACGGTAATCCGGTATCGGAGTATCACTGTGACGGTCTCATCTTTTCCACTCCAACCGGGTCGACGGCCTATAACCTATCTGCCGGCGGCCCGATTATCGGCCCGAAAGTCAGCGCCATTGCGATGACGCCGATTTGCCCGCACACGTTTGGCAATCGTTCAGTTATATTCGACCACTCAACCCAACTTAAAATCGAAAGCGGCGAGCCGGGCCCCAGTCCTCGTATCACGATCGATGGCCGCGTGCATTTCGATCTCGATGGCAACTTCCCGATCGAAGTAACGGTAGCCACAAAGAAATTCCGGCTCATGCAAAACCCAGATCACTCGCACTTCGCGATCGTTCGCGACAAGCTCAGCTGGGGCGGGGCCGCAATTCGTTAGCGCTATGCGCTAACGAATTGCGATAGAGAGCCGAGAGACCTGAGGGCTGAGACTTGAAACCAGCACTCAGATCTCCCCCCTCAAGTCTCAAATCTCAGATCTCCCCCCTCAAGTCTCTAGTCTCTAACAGTGAAAATCCTCGGAAATATTCCTCCCAGTCAGCGCCAGGCCTGCACGCAGGTTGCTGAATTACTCAAAGCAGCGGGTGGACGCGCCTTAATCGTAGGCGGTTGCGTGCGTGATGGCTTACTCGAAATCCCCGCTAAAGATGTCGACATGGAAGTGTATGGACTCAGCGCCGACGAGGTGGAGTCCACCCTCAAAAAGACATTTCGACTCGATACTGTGGGCCGCGCATTTGGTGTGTTCATCATTAAGGGACACGACATCGACCTCGCTTTGCCCCGCCGCGAGTCAAAGAGCGGGCCGAAGCACACAGATTTCGTCGTTGAAGGCGATACCAGCATGTCGCCTAGAGAAGCTGCATCGCGACGTGATTTTACCATCAATGCCATAAGCATTGACCCACTCACCGACGAATTACTCGACCCTTACAACGGCGTGATCGACCTAAAAGCACGTCGTTTGCGCCACGTCTCAGACGCCTTTAGTGAAGACCCGTTGCGTGTGCTACGCGGCATGCAATTCGTTGCGCGGTTCAACCTCGAAGCGGCGCCCGAGACGATCACACTCTGCCGCGAACTCTCGCCCGAGCACTTGCCCTCGGAACGTCTTTGGGAAGAGTGGAAGAAGCTCATCCTCAAGGGTACGCAACCATCAAAAGGTTTACTCTTCCTACAAGCATGCAACTGGCTGCAATACTTCCCCGAAATTGAAGCCTTGGTCGGCTGCGAGCAAGATCCGGAGTGGCACCCAGAAGGCGATGTTTGGACCCACACTTGCCATTGCCTCGATGCCTATGCGTGTCATCGAATCGGCGATGAGTGGGAAGACCTTATTGTTGGCCTCGCCGTGCTTTGCCACGACATGGGCAAAGCCGTCTCCAGCTTCGTCGATGAAAAGACCGGCCGTATTCGCAGCCCACGCCACGATGTAGACGGCGTGCCGATTGCGCGCGCATTCCTTGAACGTCTGACGCGACAGAAAAAAATATTTGCAGAAGTACTACCGCTGGTTGAGCAACACATGCGCCCTCTTGCATTATATCGCGATGGTGCAGGCGATGCCGCCATCCGCCGACTTGCCGCCCGCGTCAAACGCGTCGATCGCCTCACCCGCGTTGCCTTTGCCGACAAATTAGGTCGCCCGCCGATCGTGGTTGATGACTTTCCCGAAGGCGACTGGCTGCTCAAAAAAGCCACCGAACTTGCGATTGAAGACAGTGCCCCAAAACCAATTTTACTCGGGCGGCATTTAGTCGAGCTTGGCATCAAGCCTGGTCCAAACTTCGGCAAGATCCTCGACCGCGCCTATGAAGCGCAACTCGAGGGCGAATTTACCGATGAAGCCAGCGCGCGCAGCTACCTAGAAGACATCATCAAAACATAGGGCTGCACTGGCGAAGGCCCGACTACTGCGATTTTAGAATCTGCACGTCCTGCATCATCAGATTTCGATATCCCCGCCTAAGCCGTCCACTTGAATCAGTTTAAACACCTCAGGTTGACCAAACAGCAGCAGGCAGTTCAAAATGTACTCTCCAACTTTCATCTATCACCTGATATCGGGAATACGCATCCCTAATCTGCATCAAATGATCAGTACTCCGGCACCCGTCGGATTGATCATCCAGACTCTGTTTCACGCCGCAGATAAGGGCATTGCCAGCTGTGAGACACAAAGTGAATACATTACTTTGCGCCATTTGATCCGACTTCGCACGCCTCTAATAACCACTCGGCAGCACTGACATCACTGCCTGCATGCAACAGACCGCGGAGCTCGGAAGCACCCGCGGCAGCGGCGTGGCCAGCTTGCGGATCATCAAGCGCGGTTAGAATTTGCTTAGCTAAGCGTTTCGGTTTGGCGGCGCCTTGAATGAATTCGGGATGCAACGGACGATTAAGCAGCAGATTCGCAATGCCAATATACGGGATCTTCACCAACATGCGCCCGAGCCAATAACTGATCGGGTTGAGGCGATACACAATCGCGCCAGGAATACCTGACAGCGCGCAGGACAGCGACATTGTGCCAGAGCTCATCAACACTGCACTGGCCGGCAAGCCGTTTTCCTCATTACGCACTAACTCAATCGAGCTCTGCAATGCAGGATATTTCTGTAACACCGCCTCCAAAACATCGCGAATACGTTGGCTTGGGTAAACAACTTTGGCATTTAGTTCTGGCTTCGATTTTTGCGCGATTTCAAATCCTTGTAGTAATAGTGGGAAGATACGACCCACAGCAGCGGTTCGACTTCCGGGCAGCAACAGCATTGGCGCTGACGCATCGTAGCAGAACGGCAATTGATAACTCTCGCGCACGAACGGATGGCCGACAAAATCAGTCGGCAGTTCGGTGTCGGCAAAGCACTCGACCTCGAACGGAAAAATCACCCCGAGACGATCGAGAGTGCGCGCCATCTTAAAGCGACGCTTCGCTTTCCATGCCCAGACCTGTGGGCCTATATAATAGCTAATACCGATATCGCCTCCGCCTTTTCTGCTCAAGCCGCGTTCGAGTAATTGCTCAGCAATACGCAGATTGAAGCCAGGGTAATCAACGAAACAAATATGCTTCGGACGATAGCGTTCGATCCAATCCAGCGTGCGATCAAAGAGCGCCTTAAAGAAACCATAATGCCTTACCACCTCAGCAAAGCCGACAATCGACATCGCAGTTAAGTCGTAAAGTAGTTGTGCGCCCTCGGCCTCGAGTTCAACGCCACCGAGGCAGGCGACTTTCATGTCAGGGTGCTTCAATCGTATATCAGCGACTATTTGCGCCGCATGCTCATCACCAGAATGCTCACCTGCAATGAAGAGTAAGTCCGGTCGCCCATTAATTGGCGCGGCAAAATCGGTAGGTGCTGGAAGCTGTTCAGACATTAATGCGAACCCGGGAAATTTATTTATCAGCGTGAATCAGTTCCGTGATCTGAATCGCCAGTTCAAGTGCCGATTTGCCGAGCTCGGCACCGACTTTTGGTTGCCCAGCGTCTTTGACGACTTTTAAGAAAGAAGCGAGTTCGAGCTTAAGCGGCTCGTCCTTCTCGATTGGGATCTCTTCACGTACGAGTTCTGGACCTTCCTTACGTAGAAAATGACCACTCTGATTCATGAAGTCCAGCGATAGATAGTTCGCGGGTTGGAACACACGAATCTCACGCACTTTCTTCATGCTCACACGACTGGTGTTGATATTTGCAACACAGCCGTTTTCAAAAGTGATTCTTGCATTGGCGATGTCTTCGCTTTTGGAGAGCACATTCACACCGACCGCATCAATCTGTTTAATCGGCGAACGCACAAGTGCCAAAATCACACCAAGATCGTGGATCATCAAATCAAGCACCACGCCCACCTCGGTACCACGTGGATTAAAAGGAGCTAAGCGGTCGGCTGTAATGAATTGTGGTTTGGTGACCGCATTTTCAAGGTAGCCCATCACTGGATTGTAATGCTCGATGTGCCCGACCTGAACGATACGACCTGCAGCCTTCGCCGCGGAAAGAATATCCTCGGCCTCTTCAAGGCTGGTACAGAGCGGCTTTTCAATTAACAAATGACAACCGCCCTCAAGCAACGGCACCGCCACGTTTCGATGATGATCGGTCGGCACTACGACACTTACAGCATCGCACGCCTCAGCCAATGCTTCGAGCGACTCAAAGCGAGCGCAGCTGTGCGCCTGACACATTTCTGCAGCACGAGCGTCGTCGGATTCGACAATTCCCACCAAATCGCACCCTTCGAGTGCAGCATAGATACGAGCGTGGTGTTGGCCCAGATAACCGGTACCTACCACACCACAACGAATTTTTGAGTCTTCAGCCATGCGGGCATGAAGCGGGAATCTAAAGCGGATGACAAGACGAGATTCGGCTTAAGCTAGCATAGCACTAAAGTCGAATCAGGCACTCCTACGCCTCTGTTCACGGCTCCGGTTGATCTCGCTTCGCACATGCACGATAAGTACGCAGCATATGTTTAACCACTTCAGGAATAGTGCGTCCATCAGTAGTAATACAAGCTCCTGAGTCCATATAGACCGGCTCGCGCGCGGCCAATAGCTCACGAATACGTGCCTCAGGATCTGCCACATTCAGCAGCGGCCGGTTATTATTTCGACTTGTGCGCTCAATGATACTCTCGACCGAGGCGAACAAGCAGATCACAACTCCCTTTGACTTTAGCAATTCCGACATACCCTCTTGCACGACCAGGCCACCGCCACAAGAAACGACACAACCCTGCGTCGGATGACCTGTTTCGATAAACTCGCGCTCGTAAGCCCGAAACCGCGCTTCACCCTCAGCAGCGAAAATCGCTGGAATCTTTTTACCTACCTGCTTTTCGATACGATCATCCGAATCGAGAAATTTATAGCCGAGCTCACGCGCGACACGCCGCCCGATGGCGGACTTGCCGACGCCCATAAATCCGACTAAATACAGATTTGGCTTGGTTGTCTGTCTGTTTTGATTCACTGCCTTGGATTTTAGAACAGCTCGCGCGAGGTGCGACACTATTTTCAATACATTTTCACTCAGCCTATACACTTGAAGCCATACCGCTTCCAAGCATACTTAAAAATTATATGGATAACAGCGTCGTCGAAGTCAGCGTAAAAGGAGTCATGCCCACATCAAATGGATGTGCCGTTTTCTTAGGAAACGACACCAAAACCTTTGTCATTTACATGGATCGCGCGCTCGGCGAAGCGATTCAACGTGCAGTAAACGGAGAGCAAGCAGAGCGCCCAATGACCCACAATCTAATGATCACTCTGCTTGACGGCCTCGGTGCCGAAGTAGAGCGCATCGTAATCAACGATGTCAAAGAAGGCACTTTCTTTGCCCGGCTTATCGTATCGATGGAGAATCAACTCGGGCACAAGATCGTCGAAGTCGACGCGCGCCCCAGCGACTCCATCGTACTTGCTCTCACCTGCGACAAGCCCTTGTATGTGGCCCAACAAGTGCTCGACTCGGTCGACGACATGGCCGAGATCCTCGCGAAGATCCTCAAAGAAGGTGAATAGTGGAGTTTGGCACTGTTTTAGATAAAATGAAATTAATACTCGCACTTTTTATTTCTTTTGCAGCTGGCTGCACCTCACTTTTGGTAGAAGAACCGATCGGCAGCGATTTTACGCCCGAACAACTCAGTGACTTCGAAGGCTCCTGGTTAATTTCAAATAAAGGCGATATTAGTCAAATCATTGATCTGAAAAAAATAGATAATATCGGAACGTTTAAAACCGCTAGCATCGAATGGAACGATGATGAAAAGGCTTTCGATTTAGACGAAGGAAAGGTCATTCTAAAAAAAGGAAATAAATATGGAATTCTCCATATTATGGACGAAGAATTTCAAAAATCGGAACGAAAATACCTGCTAATCACGTTGTTTAAGACCAGGGAGGACCACAAGATCGAAAGTTGGTTACCCTCCAATAAATCAATCAAAGAATTCTTAAGCAGCGACGCTCTAAAGACTGAAAATGTTGACGGGGACATCGTCATCACTGACAAGCCTCAACGAATAATTGATGAACTAGAATCGAACTTTCAACTAATATTCGACCAAGAATCGAGTGTCATATTAACTAAAATTAAATAGTTAAGCCCGCAAGATATCACCTCGATGCAGCCACTCCCTGACACACTAATTCCTGGCCAACCATGGACCGCACTGGCTCCGATGCAGGACGTCACCAATTTGCCGTTCATGCAATTACTGGGTAAATACGGCGCACCCGACCTACTGTTTACCGAGTTCTTTCGCGTGCATTGCCACTCGCGCATGGAGCAATCGATCATCGACTCGATCTGCGAGCATGGGACGGGCCGCCCCGTGTTTATTCAGCTGATCGGTGAAAGCTTGCCCGACCTAGAACGCACGGTGCAAGAGATCGAAACACTGCAACTACCAGTCGCAGGCATCGACTTGAACATGGGCTGCCCCGCGCCTAAGGTATATAAGAAAAAAGTTGGCGGTGGTCTGCTGCGAGATCCCGCTAAAATCGACGGAATTCTAGGGTGCCTACGCGCAGCGATCAAGGGACGGTTCACCGTAAAGATGCGCATCGGCTTCGACGGCGACGAACATTTCGACACCATCCTCGATCTGGTCGAGAAACACGATGTGGATCTCCTTAGCCTCCACGCCCGCACCGTCAAAGAAGCGTACCGCAGCGAGGTGCACTACGAATATATTAAACGCGCAACCGAACGCCTTACCTGCCCAGTGCTTGCCAATGGCAACGTCACCTCGGTAGCAAAAGGACAGTGGGTGCTGAATGAAACCCACAGCGCAGGCTTGATGGTCGGCCGTTCTTGCATACGCAACCCTTGGATCTTCCGCCAACTGCGGGAGCATTTCTCCAAGCAACCCATCTTTCGCCCAACGCTGACCGATGTGCGCGACTACGTCGAAGACCTATTTATCGCTACCAGCCATAGGCAACGCCACGAACTCAGCCACATTAATCATATGAAAAAGTTCCTCAACTTCGTTGGTCTCGGCGTCGATATGGACGGGCAATTCCTTCATGATATGCGCCGCACCCGCTGCAAGGATGACCTGGACGCCGTCTGCCAAAAGCACCTAATCGACGATGGTCGTGCCGAACAACTTTTTCCCGAAGAGCCAATCAAAGGTCTGATCGCCCGTCCTAATTGCGAAACGCCTCAGGGCTGTGAACTCTGAGAGTGCATCTCGTTACTGCTCAATCGCGGGATAAACCCGCTCGCTACAAATAAACGATACGGCTTGGTTAATAGGAGGAGATCGAATACGGGCAGAGCCATTAATGAACCAACTTATTTATTTCCGTCCAACGGAGCCTAATATTATGCATAATGAACCCACGAGCGAGTCGCTCACACTCCACCAGACTAGCTAGTTGAAATAAACCACGAAGCCTAAAGCGGTTCAGATCAAATAACTCAAATGAAGCCTTAAACTGCTTGATGAGCCCGATTCACTCGCCACCGTTTTTTCTTCTTCGAAATACCTATAAAATAGGTTGCGCCGCCCGATCAACCTTGGCATCTAGCAAGCTTCCTTTTTGTGCCTAGAACACTAACCAACAACAGATGAACATTCACGAGTATCAAGCAAAAGAGCTTCTTCACAACTACGGCGTCCCGGTCCCACGCGGATATTCAGCGACAAATGCCGAAGAAGTAGACACCGCCATCTCCAAGATTGAAGGCGATCTAATCGTCGTTAAATCACAAATTCACGCAGGTGGACGTGGCAAGGGAACGTTCAACGATGGCTACCAAGGTGGCGTAAAGGTCGTCAAAAGTTGCGAAGCCGCACAAACAGCTGCCATGGCGATGCTCAATAACACACTGGTGACCGCACAGACTGGCCCAGCTGGGCGCAAGGTGCAGACACTCTACGTCACTGAAGGGTGCGACATTGCACACGAGTATTACCTCGCGATCGTGCTCGATCGTGAAACCGCTCAAGCAGTCATCATCGCCTCGACCGAAGGTGGCATGGACATTGAAGCAGTCGCCGAGGCCACTCCAGAGAAGATCACTCGCGTCGCAGTTTCGCCTTCCACAGGCCTGCGCCCCTTTCATTGCCGTGAAGTCGCTTACGCACTTGGCTTCGAAGGCGATCAGGTTAAGCAACTCAGTAAAATCCTCAGCGGTACCTACAAGATGTTCTGGGAAAAGAACGCCGAGCTGGTAGAGATCAACCCACTGGTCACCACACCGGAAGGTCAAGTCGTCGCCCTCGACGCCAAAGTATCCTTCGATGGCAATGCGCTGTTCAAGCACCCTGACATCCTAGCGCTCCGCGACTTGAACGAAGAAGACCCGAAAGAGATCGAAGCATCCAAGTTTGATTTAGCCTACATTGCTCTGGACGGCAATATCGCTTGCCTTGTGAACGGCGCAGGACTTGCCATGGCGACGATGGACATCATCAAGACCTTCGGCGGCGAACCGGCCAACTTCCTCGATGTCGGCGGAGGCGCCAATGAAGAGAAGGTCACTGCCGCCTTCAAGATCATCCTGTCCGACCCGAATGTTAAAGGTATTTTGGTCAACATCTTCGGCGGCATTATGAAGTGCGACGTCATTGCACGAGGCATCGTTGCTGCTGCCAATAACATCGAGCTGAACGTGCCACTCGTCGTCCGCCTCGAAGGCACCAACGTCGAAGCTGGTAAGAAAATCCTCCGCGAAAGTGGCATCGCACTCACCCCAGCCGACAGCCTTGTCCAAGCTGCTGAAATCATCACTAGTCAAGTCGCCAGCGCCTAAGCGTATTAACACGATAACTTTTAATATAAGATCCAATGAGTATTCTCGTTAACAAAGATACACGTCTCGTCGTCCAGGGACTTACTGGTAAAACTGCCACCTTCCACACTTTACAATGCATTGATTATGGAACGAATGTCGTCGCTGGAGTCACACCCGGCAAAGGCGGTCAGCTATGGGAAGGCAAAGTGCCTGTGCTGAATACGGTTTCCGAAGCAGTGAAGCAATACGGAGCCAATGTTTCCGTCATCTATGTCCCGCCTCCGTTCGCGGCCGACTCAATTCTCGAAGCGATTGCGGCCGAGATTCCGCTCGTCATCTGCATCACTGAAGGTGTGCCAGTACGCGACATGGCTGAAGTGCGCAAAGCACTGGATGCAACAAACGGTAAAACTCGTTTGATCGGGCCAAACTGCCCAGGTATCATCACACCCGGCGAATGTAAGATAGGTATCATGCCAGGCTACATCCACAAGCCAGGTCGCGTCGGTGTGGTCTCTCGCTCCGGTACATTGACTTACGAAGCCGTTTACCAGCTCACGCAGCGCGGTCACGGTCAATCCACATGTATCGGCATCGGTGGTGACCCAATCAACGGCACCTCTCAACTCGATGCCGTGCGCTTGCTCAACGAAGACCCCGACACGGCTGCGATGATTATGATCGGCGAAATTGGTGGAAGCGCTGAAGAAGAAGCCTGTGCCTACATTAAGGAACACGTCACTAAGCCAGTCGCTGGATTCATCGCAGGCGCTTCTGCACCTAAAGGCCGTACCATGGGCCACGCTGGTGCAATCGTTTCTGCAAACGGATCTGGCACAGCCGAAGCGAAGTTTGCAGCCATGGAAGATGCTGGTGTCTCTATCGCCCGCAACCCATCGGAAATCGCCGACGCCTTACTGAAGATCTACAAGGGCTAATTTGCCCTTAACCCGATCAAACTTTTCAATAGCCGCCTACTGCCATCGTGCACAGGCGGCTTTTTTGTGCGCTAAAACAATGCATCACTAATAAATGAAAAATTATTTAGCCTTTTTGAAACTTTTGAGCTGTAAACCACATATATCAATGAGTGTAATTTCATCAGGAACTTTAGACCTCGATTCGTATCCAAATTGAATACCAATTGACAGGAAGGCCTTTAAAAACACTAATTCACTCCTCTGCTCTACCCCTGCGACACTGCAAAACAAAAAGGATCGAACCATTCGTTTACCAATCAAAATACTTTTTAGAATCGGCGCGTGTCTATTACTGGCCACCGCGCTTTCCAGCAGCGCCTTCGCCAGAATCTTTACCAGTGTGGCAGGCAAAACGATTGAAGCTGACCTAGTCTCTATGTATCGAGACCGAGTCACCTTTCTACGCACTGTAGATCGACGAGTAGTCACCCTAGCACTCAACCAGTTCTCCGCCAAAGATCGCAGTTATATACTCGCCCAAAAAGAGGCGGGCCTACTCAGCGCCACGGCCTACAAGCAAGAACAGCCCGATGTCGCTCGGGTCGTGAAAAGACAAGACCACTTTGGCGCCAGTCAACAAATCGATAAATTTCTTGCCAAATACTGGCAAGCGCAAGGGGTCGAACCCGCCCCGATCATCGACGATGCCACCTACCTGCGTCGCGCCTATCTCAAAATCATCGGCCGCATTCCAACCTACGCCGAAGCAGTCCACTTTCTCAACGATAGCGCCCCACACAAGCGCTCTGAGCTAATCGATAGCCTTTTGGACTCTCCTGGTTACGTTAGCCATAACTTCAACCTCTGGGCCGACATCCTACGTGCAAAAACTACTGGCCGCGAAGGCAGTCGCTACGGCGGCATCTATTACATTCCTTGGCTCAAAGATCAGATCCGCCGCAACGTCCCATACGACGAATTTGTCGAGTCGCTACTTACCGCCAACGGCTACCCGTGGGATAATCCGGCAGTCGCCTACTACCTGCGCGACTTTGGCATGCCACTGGATAATATGTCCATGACCGCGCAAGTTTTTCTCGGCACACAAATGCAATGCGCTCAGTGCCACGACCATCCCACCGATGTCTGGAGCCAAAAAGACTTCTACGAATTCGCCGCCTACACCTACGGCCTAAAAACTGGCGTCAACATCCAGAACGACGACCCGAAGCTCAAAGAGGTCATGCACCGCCTGCGAGAAACTACCAAAAAACAGAATAAAGGCAAAATACTAGGCAACCAGAAAGCCTCTCCTATGAGTGCTGGGCGAGAGTTCTTCGATCCCCTCAGATGGGGCGTCGTGCATACCGATCGCACGCTCAAACTACCGCAAGACTATCAATACGACGACGCTGAGCCAAAAGACATCGTCGAGCCCAAGATCCTCTTCGGCAACCAATCCGATGCCAAACTGCACGATTCCAGTGAGCGCGTAGACAGCTACGTCGACTGGCTCGTGTCAAAAAACAACGAACGCTTCACACTCGTCATTGCCAACCGCATGTGGAAACACGCCATGGGCAAAGGCCTCATCGAGCCCGTCGACGAGCTCACCGACGAATCCGTAGCCGATGACCCAGAGCTCATGGCATACCTAGAGTCGATAATGATCGCGCTCGACTACGACCTAAAGCAATACCTGCGCGTACTCTACAATACTCAGTATTTCCAGCGCCAAACCGTGATCGACAACCCCGACCTAGCAGATGACTACCATCTCGAAGGCCCGATCTTTCAACGCATGAGCTCGGAGCAGATATGGGACTCCATCGCCACACTGATGACTCCTGACATCGACCAAATTCTCAACACCAGCTATAAAGGCAACAACGGCGGAATTCAATACGTAACAGGACAGAAGCCAGCCGCAGCAGTCTACCTCGATGAATGGTCTCCTCAGAAGATCGCCAACCATATCACCAAGATGAGCGATGTCTATGCAGCATATTTTGCGGCACGCACCAAACAAAATAAAGCCAACCAAGACCCCACTCTTAAAGGCACTCCCGAACTGGCAGCCATTCGAAATGAATTCCAAAACACTCGAAAGGCCTGGAACCAAATGCTCAACCCTGATCTCAGCGGATCAGACGCTGGCGCATCGATGGAAATGAGTATGATGGCAGCAAACTTCCCTAGAACAAAAGGAAAAGGCAACAAAGCCGACGATAAGTGGATCAAAAATATCCGTCGCGCTTCCGAGCTACAATCCCCGCAAAGCAACGGCCACCTACTCGAAGTCTTCGGCCAATCCGACCGCATGCTCATCGAAAATAGCGACGAAAAGGGCAACGTCCTTCAAGCCCTTTTCCTGATGAATTCGAACCAAACCAATTGGCTTCTCGCGCAGCGATCTGCTCCCGTGCTGGAAGCACGCCAAGCCAAGACCCCAAAAGACAAACTAGAAACACTCTATCTCGGATTCTTAGCTCGTAAACCCTCGGAAGCCGAAATGGAAGCCCTGCTGCCCAGCTTCAACGAAGACCCTGAGAAGGCCCGCCAACGCATCATTTGGGCTATGCTCAATACCCAGCAATTCCTGTTTATCCAGTAAGCCAAGGCCTCAGTATCCTAATCATACCCTTAATCTTAGTCATCATCCCCACACACAAAAAAAGATTAGGATTAAGAGTAAGATAACGATTAAGAACCCACCTCCAAACAGCATTCCTAATTCCTAATTCTCTTTGCTATGTATGACGAACTAAACAAACTGGACGAACTCTCACGCCGTAAATTTATACAATACTCGGCTAAGGCACTGCTCGGCGTCGGCCTATCTGCGAGCACCACTCCCCTCTGGGCCTCACAAACCATCAAAAAACCGACCGCCCGCAACGTCATTTACATTTACCTCAGCGGCGGCATGAGCCATATCGACACCTTCGACCCCAAATCCAGCTGGAAAGATCAAGGGCCGGTGCAAACAATCGATACCAATGTAGCCGGCATTCAGATTAGCGAATACTTACCCAGCCTAGCACAACGCATGGACAAGATCGCGATTATTCGCTCGATGAATTCAACCCAAGGCGCGCATGAACCAGGTAATTACTTCATGCACACCAGCTATGCGCAGCGCGGGACGATTAAGCACCCTGGACTCGGCGCATGGCTCAACAGCATGTCCGGCAAGACCAACTCCACCCTGCCTGGAAACGTTCGTATCGGTGGCAGTAATAACGCCACCGGCGGCGCAGGCTTTCTCGATTCGAAATACGAGCCACTCCACCTCGGCAGCCCCGACGACGGACTGCCCTACGTCGATCGACACCAAAGTGTCGACGAAGCCGAACTACAGGAACGCTTGGCACTCGCGCAGATGATGGATCTCTCCTTTCATAAAAAATATCCTTCCAAGCAAGTACGCGCCTATGGCGATGTCTACGAACAAGCAATCAAGCTGATGAACAGCAAAGACCTCGCCGCCTTCGACCTTAGCCAAGAGCCGAAGCTCACACGCGATGTTTACGGCGATTCTCGCTTCGGCAAAAGTTGCCTACTCGCGCGCCGACTCGTCGAGCACGGCGTGCGCTTTGTCGAACTCACCCTTGGCGGTTGGGATACACACAACGATAATCACGATCAAGTCGCTGGTCTCACTAGCCCACTCGATCAATCCGTCTCCGCCCTGCTCGACGACCTCCATTACCGCGGTCTCCTCGACGAGACGCTCGTCGTGATCGGCACCGAGTTTGGTCGCTCCCCCGAAATCAATAGCAACGCTGGCCGAAATCACCACCCTTCCGCTTTTAGCTGTGTGCTAGCTGGCGGCGGAATCAAAGGTGGACAAGTTTACGGCTCGACGGACGCCAGTGGCCACTCCGTCGCCGACAACGGCGTCAGCGTGCCAGACTTCAACGCGACTATCGCCTACGCCCTTGGCTTGCCGATTGATAAAGTAGTGCACTCCCCTAGTGGCCGCCCCTTCCGCGTCGCCGATAAAGGTCGCCCCATCACCGCACTGTTTTAAAAAGAGGAGTTAGAATTCAGGAGTCAGAAGTTAGCGTCTCTCCTAATCTTAATCCTATTCTTAATCTTAATCTCACTTCACGCCTTTAGTATGCCCGATTTCTTAATCCCCTTTGGCCCTTTCCACATGGTCATACTCCACTTGCCGATCGGAGCACTCACCGCGATCTGGTTTCTAGAATTTCTACTCGAAAAAAACGACGAAAAACATAAGAACCAAGCCACCGGCTTGCTACACTTGTTGCTACTACTTTCTTGCGGCTTAACAGTCGTACTTGGCCTCAGCTACGAAGAATTCGGCCAATACGGCGACGAAATCGATCAACATAGATTTTGGGGCCTCATCTTTGCCGGCTGTATCGTCGCCACATTCCTTAGTTATTGGATTCATCGAAAGCTAGGGAAACGTAGTAGCAAATTAGTCTACATGCTGGCACTCGTCGCCGCCACCATCACAATGGTCATGACCGCTCATCAGGGCGGTGAGCTAGTACACGGTAAAGGTTTCCTCTCCAAACCATTTAAGGATGAGAAGCGCCGTACCGCCGCGCCTGCTCCATTCGCCGATAAAAGCAGCAAAGAAAATACGGCCCAAGCGCGAATAGTTACTCAAGCAACCAGTACCTCTTCACTCAACGCCCCGATGGCCGATGTAGTGATCGGCAAAGATCCAATCGATCAGATATCAGCGCCAATCGCTGCGCTAGAACAGACACCTCAAGTGTTAGACCCCAGAATCGCGCTTTTTGAAACGTCTCAAGCCATCTTCGAGCGCAACTGCTACAAGTGCCACGGTGCGACCAAACAAAAAGGAGGTTATCGATTAGATGAGCAGCATTCGATTAACCTAGGTGGTAAGAGTAAGCTACCCGCTATCGTCCCCGGCAACGTTGAGCAGAGCGAGCTGATGTATCGCATGTTACTCCCACATGATGATGACGATGCCATGCCCCCGGAAGAGAAAGACCCGGTCTCCTCGGAAGACATCGATCTCGTGCGCCAATGGATCGAGGCTGGCGCCTACTGGCCGGACGAAGCGGAGCTGAATAGTGCATCAAGCGACACCGTTAAAATTGGCGACGCCGACACCGACCTATTGATCGAGCAAATCAGTCGCACTGGCGTGAAGGCCGAATATAACGCATGGGCCGATGAAAGCATACGGATCGACCTCGGCGTGGTCGAGCCCGGACAGCTCAACGAAGCCATTCAGCAGCTCAGCCGGTTTCGCAACAAACTCACTTGGCTCGATTGTAGTGAATTAGCCCTCAGCTCAGACTTCTTTAAACAACTCGAGCAGTGTATCAATTTGCAACGCTTACATTTGAACGGCACCGACATAACCGACAAGCAACTAGACACACTTAGCCAGCTTGCTGACCTCAACTACTTGAACCTCTACAATACCCAGATCAGCGACGCAGGGCTCGAATCACTCCACGCTTCCAGCAGCTTACGAAAAATATTCCTCAGCCAAACTCAAGTCACCGCCAATGGGATCACAGAATTAAAAAAAGCCCTGCGGGAGCTAGAAGTCGTGCATCAACCTTAAAATAAAGACAGCAGCTTCGCAACTGGCACCATCACACTGGCAATAAATATGATCGCAGCGACAGGTAGCGAGTC
>ENA-OWPI01000106-OWPI01000106.1-marine-metagenome-genome-assembly--contig:-NODE-106-length-117650-cov-17.479404_pt1 | contig 117650 bp, 116 predicted proteins | sample MGYA00238138_ERZ651775 | MGnify/ENA primary metagenome ERZ651775 (study PRJEB26906, sample SAMN06265043) | marine metagenome | isolation source: Helgoland LTER site | place: Germany:Helgoland... | reverse complement strand
AATAGTGTTTTACGGAATTGAACCGCCGTCCGCAAATTGATAAAGTTGCACACCTTGAAATGGCTTTTCCCATTAGGAGCCTTGTCTACGAATTGGGGGAATGCCAAATCCGCCAACGCGGCGCAGCCGAAGCAAGGGACAGTTGTAATTTTTATGTCACCTCACCATTCCGAAAGTGTCTACAATGTAGATACGTTTAAGGAGAATTTTTATGGAAGCCGTCATCCGTAAATGGGGCAATAGTCCCGCATTGCGTCTGCCCAGCGCGGCATTGAAAGCCGCTGGTTATGCTCTTGAGCAAAAAGTGGAGCTGGTCGTTTCACGCGGGCGCATTGTGATCCAGCCCTCAGAAAACGTGACTTACAGCTTGGACAGCCTGCTGGCGGGCATCACAGCGGGTAACGCGCACGAAGAACTCAGCTTTGGCAAGCCGGTCGGCAAAGAGGCATTGTGATGGCCACACGCCGCTATGTTCCCGATGCCAGTGACGTGGTCTGGTTGGAGTTTGAGCCCCAAGCCGGGCATGAGCAAGCAGGTCATCGTCCCGCGTTGGTGATCAGTCCGGCCAGTTACAACGGTAAAACGGGCCTGATGGTTTGCTGTCCCATGACCACCAAAATCAAAGGGCACCCGTTTGAGGTGGTAACCCAAGTCGACGGTGTTGACTGCGCCGTGTTGTCAGATCAAGTCAAATCCTTGGATTGGAAGGTGCGTAAGGCGAAGAAAAAGGCCGTCGTACTTGCTGACGTGATGTTGCACGTCAGGGCTAAGATGAAAGCCCTGCTCATGATTTCCTGAGGACTTCAGCTATGGAAAAACTCGATCCGCCTACAGCATCGCAAACATTTTTCCATTCTGAATCTTTCTAAGACCCAACAATCACGGCAGGCCGTACGATATCGAGCGACCACCGCCATGTCGCGCCAGAAGCCCTTTTTCTCGCTTAACCTTGGCGGTAAGTCTGCGTTTTGTTGTTGCAGAGCCCGCATAAAGAACATTAGCCAAGGCTGCCAGCACGTTGTCATCGTTGATACTCCGAAAACGCACCGACGGCCCAATCCTCGCTGTGCGCAGACGCCCGCTGTGCGGTGCAGGGACGTAAATATTCGCCAACTATTACCAACTTAAAATCTAACCTTTCTGTATTTGCCTTCCACGTGAGCTATTCCGCAACAACCATCCAACCCGCAAGCCCATGTCATCGACCTCCACGGCAGTCATCGAACTGCGAGATCTACACCTCAATACAGATATCGGCACCTATGGGCCGAACGACACGCGTCCAGACTTTCACATCCTCGATCTGACGTTGGGGCTTGCACTAGACCATGTGTTGATTGCCCAAGACGGCATGGCGCATGTGTTTGACTATGACCCTTTGATTGTGGAAATTGATCGATTGGCAGCAGACGGTCATTACGAAACGCAGGAACGGTTGATGACGCGCATTGCCAGTGCCTGCGCCGCGCACCCTGAAATTCAGCATATCGAGATTTGCTTGAGAAAGTCCCCAGTGAGGTCAGGCAATGGGTCTTTGGGTGTGCGCCTCAAGCTTGACGAGCAGGCAACCCAAGCGTTGCGACCCCAACTGGGTCATGGCTAAGGGGCGCATCAAGCGGCTGCAGTTGGCGTCTAGCTGGCAAGGGCAGTCATTCAAGGCTGATGCGCTTGAGGTTTGCGCCCTTTGCGAACGAGAAATTCCCCATAGACTGAAAGACGCGCATCATTTAACACCCAAGTCACGGGGTGGGGTGGTAACGGTGTTCTTGCATCGTGCCTGCCATAAGCAGGTGCATGCTTTGTTTACGGAAACCGAGTTAGCGCGACACTATGCAACGCCAGAGGCGCTGCGTGCGCACCCAGAGGTGGCCAGATTCATGCAATGGGTTCAAGACAAGCCGATTGATTTCAATCCGCCAACGCGGCGCAGCCGAAGCAAGGGACAGTTGTAATTTTTATGTCACCTCACCATTCCGATATACCCAGCGATCAGCTTGCCGAGCGCCTATGGCAAGAGCTGGTGCGTGCACCACATGACCGGCATCACGATTGGCGAACCCCCGTGTTGGCGACGCAAGGGCTGGGCGACAGCGGACCGCAAGCGCGGGCGGTGGTGCTGCGCCACGCCGACGCCAAGCTGTGGAGCTTGCGTGTTTATACCGATGCACGCTCACCCAAATGCGCAGAGCTCGCCGCGCAGCCATTGGCACAACTGACGTTTTGGAGCAAGCGACTCAACTGGCAACTGCGTGTGTCTGCCGTAGGCACGATTGATGATCACAGCGACGAGGTGAAGACGGTGTGGGAGCGCGTTCGGCAGTCGCACGCCGCCGCTGATTATTTAAGCCCGCTGGCACCAGGGCATAAGCAGAGCGCCAGTGAGCCCGAGGCAACGCGTCATGACGACGCGCTGACTAACCACCATTTGGCAATTCTGAATTTCAAGGTGACCGCTCTAGATTGGTTGGCACTGCGCAAGGAGGGCCACTGCCGTGCCCGGCTCACACCTGATGGTCTCGTTGAGTGGTTGGTGCCATAGGCCGCGTTTTGGATGTTTTGGTGGGGTCAAAAGGGTCAGCCTCCCTCCGCTGCTGTGATGCCTTGTAACATAGGCATTTTGAGAAGCTTGCGAATCGCTAGCCCGCCTCTACCAACAGCGACTTAAGCACAGCGCACGAATTCAATGAGCCATTCAATAAACCCTGCAAAGCCACTCAACGTGCTCATTACTGGCGCGACCAGCGGCATCGGCGCGGGTATCGCACGCGCTTTTGTCGCGCACGGTCACAGTGTCACCGCGAGCGGAGCCACCGAGCGTGAGGTCGAAGCGGCACGAGCCGATCCGGCATTGGCGGGGGTCGCGTTCAAGCAGCTCGATGTGCGTGATGGCGACAGCGTGACGGCCTTGGTGGGCGAACTCGGCCCACTTGATGTGTTGGTGAATTGCGCGGGCGTCATCCGCCGTGCGGCCGAGCACGACCCCGTTGTTTTCGCGGAAGTGCTCGATATCAACCTCAATGGAACCATGCGCGTCTGCGCCGCAGCACGTGCAGGCTTGAAGGAGCGGCAAGGTTGCATCATCAATACCGCATCGATGTTGAGCTTCTTTGGCGGCGGATTGGTGCCCGCCTACAGCGCCAGCAAAGGGGGCGTCGCACAGCTTACCAAGAGCTTGGCGATTGCCTACGCGGCAGATCAGATTCGCGTCAATGCCATTGCCCCCGGGTGGATTGCCACACCGCTGACACAAGCGTTGCAAGACGACCCGGTGCGCGCCGGGCCCATATTGGCACGCACGCCGTTGGGTCGCTGGGGCACGCCTGAAGACGTCGCTGGCCCGGTGTTGTTCCTCGCCAGCGATGCCGCCCGCTTCATGACGGGCGTGGTGCTCCCCGTCGACGGCGGTTACCTCATTACGTAAGCCCCCTGACCCTTTCAACTGCCCTACGGAGATACCCAATGCCCCTCGTACAAATGCCTGGCATCAAGCCAGAAATTGCCGTCCAAGCGGTTCCAGACGACGAACGAGTCTGGGTGCCACAAGCACCGAACATCTGGTTTCGGCCCTTGCTGTTCAACACCACAACGGGCAGCTGGTGCAACTTGTTGCGTGTGCGCAAGAGCGGCGTTTTGTCGCGCCACATTCATCCATCGTGGGTGACGGGCTATGTCATCAAGGGCGCCTGGCGCTACCTTGAGCATGATTGGGTGGCACGCGAGGGTAGCTTTGTGTACGAGCCACCTGGTGAGATTCACACGCTGGTTGTCGATGAAGTCGCGGGTGAGCAAGAGATGATCACGCAATTCAACATCCACGGGGCGATGGTCTACCTTGACGAAGAGGGGAATCACACGGGTTACGAAGACGTATTCACGAAGATCGACATGTGCCGCAAGCACTACACGGAGGTGGGGCTGGGCGCTGACTACGTGGACCAGTTCATTCGGTGATAAACCGCACGGCCGTGCGGACGTCAGCATGGTCGTAGGCAAGCAAGGGGCGACCAATCCAGTGACCCCGGTCGCCTCCGTTTGCGTGGCGCTCACTCGAATCGGTTCGGTGGATCAATATGGTTTATGTATAGGATATATGTAGTACAAGAATCTCATAAAATATTACCAAAGGGTTAACATAAACCCTTTGGATACCTTATGAACCATGCTACCGATCCTACGCCGACGTTTGGCCCCGTCCATCTCTCCCCGTGCGCTGGCTGCGGGACCCTACTGCATCCCAAAGCCCTAGCTTGCCCAAAGTGTGGAGCGCCTGGAAAGGGCGTGAAAAACAGCGACCGTACGCGTAATGTCGCGATGTTTCTGACCGTTCTTGCTGGGCCCTTTGGCATTCATAAGTTCTACCTGGGCCGTCGTTTCGCTGGATGGTGGTACTTGCTATTTTTCTGGACGCTTGTTCCTGCCTTCTTTGCCCTGTTCGATCTGGTCAAGCTCGCGTGTATGGGGAGCGCCAAGTTTGACGAGACCTACAACATGGACAACGCCTAACGGCTAGGAAAGGCTAGGCGCTATCACTTCCGCCACCTTGCGTATGAATCTTGAAATGACGCGGTATCAAATCAAGGCTCAAGATTCATACCCGGTTTAGTGACCGTAGGTGGCTGTGAAGCTGGCCTTGCCTAGCAGCTTCTCGCCCAGGCCGACGCCCAATACGAAGCTGTGCAGCGCGGCGGTGCCCGTCTTGGGAATGCCCGCTGCGGCGTGTACATCAGGAACGGCAATCGCGTACAGCGTGAATACGTAACGATGCGGTGCATCGCCTGCTGGTGGGCAGGGGCCGCCGTAGAGACCGTTGGCACCGGTTACGCCGGTGTCGTGAAAGTCGTTCATGCCCGCGACAGCGGGTGCCGGTAAAGTCACCAGCGCATTACCTGCGCCCTGTGGCAAACCCGTTAAGGTTGGTGGCAGGTTGTACACGGCCCAATGCCAGAAGCCGCTGCCCGTTGGTGCGTCTGGGTCGTGAACGGTCAGCGCCAAAGACTGGGTGCCTGCTGGCACATGGTTCCACACCAATTCAGGGGAGATGTTGCCGCCAGTGCAACCGAAGCCGTTGGCAATAAAGGGCGTTTCAAATTGACCGTTCGTTAGGTCGGGGCTACTCAAACTGAATGCGGGCTCTTGTGCGCTTGCACCACTGCCTAAGGGAATGATGGCGGCGACAACGGCCAATTTTAGAAAATGATTTAGCTTGCGAAAAATGGGCATGTTGGGGTCCTGTGTTTGGTTTTTTCAATCGTGCGGTGTGTGTGGACACAGCCATAACCTGCTGAATCTCTCATGAAAGAACGAATTCAACCAGTGAGCTTTTTAAAGGTAAGCTTTTGCATATGACAAAAGCTCCAAATCCGACCGCGCGCTACGACCTCATTGATTTGCGGGTGTTCATCGCGGTGGCAGAGGAGGGCAACGTGTCTCGGGGCGCAGCGCGTTGCCACCTTGCACCGTCAACGGCTAGTCTGCGTTTGAAAGGGCTGGAGGCAGCCATTGGCGTTAGGCTGCTGCAACGCCAGGCAAGGGGCGTGAGCCTGCTGCCTGCGGGTCGCGTCCTGCTAGACCATGCGCGGCGCTGCGTTGCTCAGTTGGAGCAGATGCACGCCGACTTGCTGCCATTTGCACAAGGGCTGACAAGCCATCTAACTCTATTTGCCAACAACAACGCCATCAGTACCCACTTACCTGATGACCTGTCACGCTACTTCGCTACCCACCCTTCAGTGCGCATCACCATGAAGGAGCGACTCAGCGCCGATATCGTGGCAGCGGTAGCGAGTGGAGAAGCTGACATTGGCGTGGTCGCGATGGAGGAGATGGAGGCGCCGCACCCCGCGCTGGATTACTGGCCCTATCGCATCGACCAACTGGTCTTGCTAGCGCCGCCGGCCAGTGCGCTGGCAAAACTGCCCACCGTCGGTTTCGCAGATTGCTTGCAACAGCCGTTTATCAGTTTGCAGCAAGGCGCCGCCCTGCACACCTTCCTGATGAATAAGGCCGCAGCCATGGGTATCCGTCCGAATGTGCGGGTGCAGGTATCGGACTACCGCGCCATTGCGCGACTGGTGTCCTCGGGCGCCGGCTTTGGCATCGTGCCGCTGTCGGCACTGGACGCCACCGACAAAGAAAAGGTTGACGTTTTGCATCTCACCGATCCGTGGGCCAAGCGCAAGCTCTACGTCTGCTTGCGCCGGCAGAACAGCGACGCCAACCCCTTTCTAGTCGGTTTGGTTGCGACACTGTCGCCTGATGCTGGGCGGCAGGGAGCGGAAGTGTGAGCAAGGGGCAGGGGTGCTAAGGGCAAATATCAACCCTAGCAGGCCAAAGGGACACTCGCCCAAAAGCATGGCATCTTCACCCGATCTTCGTAAAATGATCACAAGATCAACCGACGGGAAAGTCATGCCTAACCATTCACCCACGCCTACGAGAACGCTGACGCCTGGTGACGTGTCGGCTGTTATTCAGATGGCATGGGAAGATAGAACGGCGTTTGAGACCATCCAAGAGCGCATCGGCGTGACTGAACCGCAGGTGATTGCGATCATGCGCAAGGAGCTCACGCCGAGCTCGTTCAAAATGTGGCGTAAGCGTATGCGAGGCCGAAAGACCAAGCACCGTGCTTTACGCAGTAGCGAGATGAAATTCGACGACCGTGCAATTGCCGATCATCGACGCCCGAATTGTTAAGACCTATAAGCAAGGAGATCGTTATGTCAGAAGATGAACGGTGCTGCGGCACAGGTACGTGCATCATCAACGCTGAGGGCGTTTGCTGGTGTGGCCAAAAATGGGACGGCGAAAAAATGTGTTTCCCGCAAGCCGATGCCGCACCCGGTGATGCGGAAAATGGGCAAGCGGCGCAAGATGCACAAGCCAATAAATCAAGCGCGCCGTGATGCCAATGAAGCTGTTCAATGACTAATTTGGGTGCCCCGCTCTCGTTGTTTGACCACCCATACAACGCCCTCGTAGTGGGCGCAAGCGGAGCGATTGGTGGCGCCTTTGTGGAGGCGTTTCAATCGGATGCGCACTGTGTGCACGTGGCTACTGTCTCCCGCACGCACACGCCCGGTTTTGATTTGTTGCGTGAAGAATCGATTGCCGCACAAGCGGCGGCACTGAAGGCGCACGCACCTTTCCACGTGATCATTGATGCCACTGGCGCGTTGACGATTGACGGGGTTGGGCCTGAGAAAGCCTTGTCGCAGTTAAACGCAGAGGCGTTGATGCGGCAGTTTCAAACCAACACCATAGGCCCCGCGTTGTTGATGCGGCACTTCGCGCCGTTGTTGGCAACAGGCCCCGCTATTTACGCCAAACTCTCTGCGCGCGTGGGTAGTATTTCGGACAACAAAAAGGGCGGTTGGTATGGTTACCGCGCGTCAAAGGCGGCGCTCAATATGGTGCTTCAGACGGCTGCCATTGAGTTGCAACGCAAGCGCCCCGAGCTGCGGGTGGTGGCGCTGCAGCCCGGTACGGTGAAGTCTGGATTGTCGGCACCGTTTGTGCCGTCAGCGCCGTATTTATTGGCCCCGTCAGATTCGGTGTCGGGTCTCTTGGCGGCGCTGAAAGGTCTGGACGCGAAGGCGGGAGCCCATTACATTGACTATCAAGGCGCAGAGATCGCCTGGTAGTGATGCCGCGTCGCAGTCTGCTGGCGACTGGCGACTGTAAACCGCTCTGAAAGGACTTCTCATGGCTATGACTCGTGACGCAACGCAGCGCGACGTGCAGGCGAACGGTATCACCCTGCGCATCACGGAGCAAGGTGAGGGCCCTCTTGTCCTGTTGTGCCACGGCTGGCCAGAGTTGGCGTACTCATGGCGTCACCAGATGCCCGTTTTAGCGAACGCCGGCTACCGCGTGGTGGCACCTGACATGCGCGGTTACGGCGGTAGTTCTGTACCGCACGACATTCAAGCGTATGACATTGCCCAGTTGGTGGGTGACATGGTGGGGCTGGTGGGTGCGTTGGGCGAACAAGAGGCCTGTATCGTTGGACACGACTGGGGTGCCAATGTGGCTTGGAACGCCGCACTCATGCGTCCCGATTTATTTAAGGCGGTTGCCGCGTTGAGCGTGCCCCATAGACCGCGTAACCCCAAGGGTGAGCCGATGGCGCTGTTACGCGCTGCTGGGCTGACGGACTTCTACTGGTTTTACTTCAACCGCGAGGGCGCGCCTGAAGCGGAGTTTGAGCGCGACATCACGGCATCGGTGCGGCGTGTGCTGTTCAGCGGTTCGGGTGATGCGCCCCCCGATTCGGCCATGCGTTTGCGTTTGGAGGGAGACGCGGGTTTTCTGGATAAGTCCATTGATCCCGACCCGTTGCCGTCATGGCTCACGCAGGACGATGTCGCAGTGTTCGCGCAGGCGTTCAAAAAGAATGGTTTCAGGGGGCCGTTTAATTGGTACCGCAACATTGACCGCAACTGGGCGTTGTTGGCACCGTTTCAAGACGCGAAGGTGATGCCGCCGGCTTTGTTTATTGCGGGTGAGCGTGACGCCGTGATCGCCTCGCCCATGGGGCGCGGTATGTTGGAGAGTTTGCATCAAGCGGTTGCCAACCTGCGTGCATCGGTTGTGATACCTGAGGGGGGGCACTGGATACAGCAAGAAAAACCTGCAGAAGTAAATGCCGCGCTGCTCTCTTTCTTGGCTAAGGATTACCCCAGCAGCTAGGCCTGACCTAAGTTGCGTTGATAGGCAAGCAAGCCCTGCACGCCATCTTCGCAGAGGTCTAAGACGTGCTCAAAACCGCTGTCGCCACCAAAGTAAGGGTCGGGGACGACGGTGTCCGTACGGGCTTGAAAAAATTCGGCGAATCGCCGTATTTTCTGTCGGTGGGGCGCGGGGCAGGCGTGTTCTGCGAGAGATTGGTTGTCCCAGTCCATGGTCAGCACGAGGTCAAAGTATGAGAAGTCTGCCTCCGTGATTTGACGAGCACGCAACGCAGACAGGTCATAGCCTCTGGCCATTGCGTGCTGCTGACTGCGCTCGTCGGGTGCGGCTGCGGGGTGGTAGTTGTGGGTGCCAGCAGAGTCAATTTCAAAAGCATGGCTAAGCCCCGCTTGGCTCACGGCATGGCGCATGACACCCTCTGCCGTTGGGCTTCGACAAATATTGCCCATGCAGACAAACAAAATTTTGAGCGGTTTTGGATCGGTCATGATGGTGTGCCGGCCTTAGTCCGCTGCGTCAGGTGATTGCGTTTGAAACTGTGCATTCGCCAAGGCCGCGTAGGCGCCATCACGGGCCATCAACTCGGTATGCGTGCCTTCTTCTACGATGCGTCCGGCATCCAATACGACCAAGCGGTCAGCCCGCTTGACTGTGGACAGGCGGTGCGCGACAACAATGGTGGTTCTACCCTTCATGGCGTGATCAAGCGCGGCCTGCACAAGTTGCTCGCTTTGGCTGTCTAGCGCGCTGGTGGCTTCATCGAGCAGCAGCAATGGGGCATTTTTTAGAATGGCGCGGGCAATGCCAATGCGCTGGCGTTGGCCACCCGATAGGCGTACGCCACGTTCACCCATAAAGGTTTGATAGCCCTGCGGAAGTTGAGAAATAAAGTCATGGGCGTGGGCCGCTTTGGCCGCGCTGATGACGTCGGCCTCCGATGCATCGGGGCGACCGTAGCGTATGTTTTCAAAGGCGGTGGTGGCAAAAACAACCGGCTCTTGCGGCACGACGCCAATGCTTTCACGCAGGTTTTGCAGATCCAAGGATTGGATGGGACAGCCGTTTAAAAGTAACTGCCCGCCTTGAATATCGTAGAAGCGTTGTAGCAACTGCGTGACCGTGGTTTTGCCCGCACCACTGGCGCCCACCAGTGCGGTGGTGGTGCCGGGTTGTATGTCTAGCGTGAGGGCATCCAAGGCCAAGGTGTCTGGCCGCGACGGGTAGCTAAAACGCACGGCATCAAACGTGACCGACAAACCCACGTCGGCAAAGGCAATACCGGCGGCACTGTGTGTCGGTAGCTGCTTTGGGTTAGTGGGCTGTGCCACCGCAGAATCTTGGTGTAGCAGTTCGATCAATCGTTCGCTGGCACCAGCCGCACGCAGCAGGTCACCGCTCACCTCGCCCAATACAGCAAAGGCACCAGCCAATATCAAAACGTAGAGAACGGTCTGCCCAAGCTCGCCTGCGCTGATGCTGCCTTCCAGCACGGCCAAGGTGCCCGTGTACAAACCCCATAGCAATGCCGCAGAGGTGGTGCTCATGATGAAGGCGACCAACCAAGAGCGCGCGGTGGTGCGTCTAACGGCGGCGTGGAAGGCCTGATCCGTTGCTTCCTTAAAGCGCAGGCTTTCGCGAATTTGAGCGGTGTAACTTTGTACGACAGTGATCGCATTCAGTATCTCGTTGGCCAAGGCACTGGCATCTGCAACACGGTCTTGGCTAGCGCGTGAGAGGCGTCTTACGCGGCGACCCATCCACACGCTGGGGGCAATCACCATTAACAAGCCGATCGTGACCTGCGCCATCATGAGTGGGTGGTGCCACACCAGCATACCCAGCGCACCCAGTCCCATGACGCCATTGCGCAGACCCATGCTCAGGGACGAGCCCACCACGGTTTGTATCAAGGTGGTATCGGCACTCAGGCGCGACAACACCTCACCGGTTGGGGTGTGTTCAAAAAATGCGGGGCTCTGTTGCAACACCCGGTTGTAGACGGCTTGGCGCAAGTCGGCCGTGATGCGCTCACCCAACCAGCTCACCATGTAGAACCGCGCTGAAGAGAAAAGCGCGAGCGCTATCGCGACACCGAGCAGTGCTAAGAAGTAGTTGGCCAGGTGGGTGGCACTCGCTGTGTCACCGGTCTGCACTTGCGCGAGACCACTGTCAATGAGTTGGCGCAGGGCGGAGGGGAAGACCAAGGTTGTAGCGGCGGCACACAGCAACAGCACCAGCGCTAACAGCACCTGTAAGCGGTAAGGACGAATAAAGGGCGCGAGCGCCATTAGGCCTTTGGAGCGGGGAGGGGTCACATCTGTTTGCATAGTTCTAAATTTCTATCGGGTTGCCATAACCCGTCATTTCAAGGTAACCCCAAGCCACACGGCGCCCACGCGCATCACGTAAAGCGCTGAGTCCTTCCCAATAAATCGTACCAGTACTTTCGCGGCTATCCAGCTCTTGCTCAAAAGACACGGGCTCAACGGTATACATACCCACGGGCGTAAGGATACGCCACTGTGCGGGGTAATTGATGCCGGTTTTGGGGCTGACCCATTTGTTTATTGCTTGCCAAGTGATCTCATTTGGTTGGAATGCGCGGGTCTGGCGTTTTTCGCCGTCTCGCCACGAGCCACCCGCCCAGACGGCTTGTCCATCAGCGCGGCGCATCTGAAAGAGGGTGAGCGCACTGCCGTCATCAAAGTTCATTCCAATCCAGTCCCATCCAACGGCATCGGCGGGCATGAAACCTGCGCTCCATTCGTGGTCCAGCCATGCCCGACCGCTGACAGCGAAGGGGGGTTGTTGGTCGACGCTGATACGTCCACTCACCGTCAACTGGGGGTGGGTGGTGTACCAACTTGCATGGGTGGGGTCTGGCCCTTTTTGAGACCAACCTTGGTCGCCTTGCAACACAACCGCTTGGGTGCTGGCTGCGTTGAGGTCGAGCGTGAAGTTGTTGGCAGCGACACGGGTGCGAAAAGTGGGTAAGGGCCCAGCGGGTGCACCCTGGTCATCGATGCGCCATGCGCGTTGGCCGTGCCCAATGAATACATCCATGTGATCGCGCTGCGCGTTGGCGCCTTGCACGCTGTCGTTGGCGGTTTGTGGTTGGCCATTCCAGCGGGCCATGCGCTGGTCATGTCTGAGGGCCGGGGAGGTCTGCCCGTTGGGTGACCACGTGAGAGCGGCATGGGCGAATAGCAAATGTTTGGCTGTGAGTTGTTGCGACAGCGCCTGCGTCGACGGAATGCGCTTTCGAAAAAATGTGATCTGAAAACCGTGGGGGGTGTCATCGATGGTGGCACCCGCTTCGTGCAGGTAGCCGGTGAGGTACCACCACTCAATGTCTGCATCGAGGTGGGCACCCAAGTCGCGTGGGAACCGCAACGGCTGCGCGTTAGCGGGGCGGGTGCTGGCAAGCGCAACCCCCTGCGAGGGGATTGCCCAAGTACACGCCAAGGCGGCGGGGAGCCACTGTAGGCACTGGCGGCGAGAAGGGCGTTGGGAGGCAAACATAACGGCTACCAATCTTGTTTAACAGACTGCACGGCAGACTGGTTGAGCGCGCGCCGCGCAACCCAAGCGCAGGTGACGGTGCCCGTCACGATGACGGCGACGATCAGGCTAAGCAAACGCCCCCAAGGAACTTGCCAGTCCATGGACCAGTGGAAGCTTTGTGGGTTCACCACATAGACCAAAATCGCACTGACGACCAAGCCCAGCAGGGCGCCGAATACGGCGCCGATGACACTCCAGACCAGGCCTTCGCCGACGACCAGGGTTTGTATCCTGCGTCGCGTGAAACCCAAGTGGGACAACATACCAAACTCGCGCTGGCGCGCCAGCACCTGTGCACTGAAACTGCTGGCAACACCGAACAGCCCAATGGCAATCGCGACGCCTTGTAGCCAGGTGGTCACGGCGAAGCTGCGGTCAAAAATTTCTAGGGAGATTTGGCGTATGCTGCGCGCTTTCGCAACCTCTAGCTCAGCGGCTCGGGCGCCGACGTGCACTTGTTGGAACACACGCGTAACGTCACGTAAGACCGCCGTGTCCGACGCGGTGGGCGCAAGGGTCAAGCCGATGTCCGTGATGCGTCCGTCTTGCGTTAGCGCTCGAAAATCGGACAGCTTCATGACCACGCTACCCGTTTGGCGTGCGTAGTCCCGCCAGACGCCGACGACGATCGGCGTCTTTCCGGGCAAGGCTTGTTCTAAAGCGGTGAAGGGCTGGTTGAGGCGCAAACCGAAAGCATCCCGTGAGGCCTCGCTGACCCAAACGGGGTAGCGATCGGCGCTGCCAAGCGCATTGGCTGTAGGGCTATCGTTGGCGCTCACAACCAAGGGGATGTCGGTGGGCTCCCCGGCGCTGTTAAGGGGTAAGTCGCGCGCTAACACCGTGACCGCAGGGCGCTCGCTGTCGAGAATGACGGGTGTGACGCGTTGGCTACGCAGACTTTGAATGCCATCGATTTGACGCAGGGCGGTTTCAAAGGAGGCGGAGAAGTACCGCGCGTCACGCTGCGAGTTGCTATCCGTTATGCGCAGGTAGATGTCTGCGGGTAACACGGTGTCTAGCCAGCTGGTGACCGAGTAGCGAAAGCTCCCCACCATCACGGTCAGTGCCACTGCCAGCGCCAAGCTGGTGACGACGCCGCTCACAGCGGTGGCACCTGCGTGGGGTACTCGTTGCGCGCGCGCCAAGGCCAGCATCGGCATGAGGCGGTGAGTCGTTCGCGCGGATAGCTTGGCAACGACCGTGGTCACGGCAGGGGGTAGGCAGATCATGGCGCCGAGCAATAGCAATGCAATGCCGATGTAGGCGCCCAGCGGCAAGCTACCCCACGGCGGTAACGCGCACAGTACCGCGCTGATAACTAAGAGGGCGGCACCCATAGCGAATTGCCGGTGGCGATGACGGGTGGTTTGAACGTGTAGCCCTTTGATCGCCATGACCGGCGCCATATTGGCAACCCGTTGCGCAGGCCAACACCCACCAGCGAGGGTGGCGACGACGCCGAGTGCCATAAAGATTGCGGCGGCCGCACCGTCCCATTGCAGACGGGTCTGCGCGGCGGAGAAAAAGCCACTCCCCAAATCACCGCCGAGAAAGCCCAAGGCCGCACTGGCTAAGAGCGCAGCCAAGCCAACGCCCAAGGCGCTACCGACCACGCCCAAGATAGCCGACTCGACCAGCACGATGACCAAGCGCTCGGTATGGGACAAGCCCAAAATACCAAGTAGGGCGAACTGCGGCATGCGCTTCGCAATGCTTAGCGAGAGGATGGAGAAGACCAAAAACGCCCCCGTGAAGAGCGCGATCAAGGCCAAAACCGTTAAGTTGACGCGGTAGGCTTGGGTTAACTTTTCTAGGCGTTGTGTCCCGTCCGTTGGCGCTTCTAAATAGAGCGTGCTCGGTAAATTCCACGCCGTCATCCATGCCGAGGCGTCGCGCTGGGGCGCGCCTGGACGCAGCCGGATGTGGATCTTGTCCAGGCGATCGCCCATGCCGGCAATGGCTTGGGCTGCCGCAATATCCAACACGCCCATTGGCCCGCCGGGGACCGCAACGGTGCCAGCGACGCGCAGCGTGTGCAAGCGTCCGCCGACCGCTATCGTGAGTGTCTTTGGTGGCTCTGACCAGCTGGATAAGGCGCTGGCGTTGAGGTAGATGACGTCAGGGCTAAACACATCGAGGCGGGAGAAGCCGGGATACAGTTTGGGAAACAGCAGCGGGTTGAGCCGACCTTGTACCAAGGTGTCTATGCCGCGCAGTGCCAAGGTGTTGTCTTCGAGGTCGGGATTGGCACGGGTCGGGCGTTGGGGTAGCACGGCGGTGAGTAGCACCTCAGGGCTGGTGAGCGCAATATCGTCTTGCCGATTAAGTTGACGCAGCAAGCCCGGGGCAATGGGCTGCTCAGATCGACTCCGTAAGATCCAGTCGGCTTGGCCTTGTGCCTGATTGCTTGCACGGTCAAACTCTGCGATGGCTGAGTGGTTGATGAGGTGGACGGCCAACGCGAGGGCAACGCCTAAAGCAACCGTGATGACGACCGTGAGCGTGCGCCACGGGTGTTGCTTGCATTCACCCCAAGAGTAGGTCTGCAGCAACGCCCAGTGCAGGCGCGGGAAGCGACGTCTACGTGACACGGCTACTTGAGGCTGCCAGCAAGAAACTGTTGCAGGCGCTCACTGCGTGGCTGGGTCAACACGAGCTTGGGGTCACCTTGCTCTTCCACAAGGCCTTGGTGCAGAAAGACCACGTGATTGGACACCTCTTTGGCGAAGCCCATTTCATGGGTGACCACAATCATGGTGCGGCCCTCGTCGGCGAGTCCACGCATGACGCGCAAGACCTCGCCAACCAACTCAGGGTCGAGTGCAGAGGTGGGTTCGTCGAACAACATGACGGCAGGCTCCATCGCCAACGCACGGGCAATGGCGACGCGTTGCTGTTGTCCGCCGGAGAGGTGGGCGGGGTATTTTTTTTCGGCACCACTGAGCCCGACTTTGGCGAGGTAGTGGCGGGCGCGCTCTTGGGCTTCAGCAGGGGACAGCCCTAGGACATGAATCGGCGCTTCTGTGATGTTGTCGAGTACGTTCAGGTGGGCCCACAAATTAAAGTGCTGAAAGACCATTGCCAGCTTGGCCCGAAAACGTTGCAGTTGCTTGTTGTCTTTGGCCTGCAACATACCGTCTTTTGCGGTCTGCAATGACAGCGTTTCGCCCTCTAGGGTGATGCTGGCTTTGTGCGGGCGCTCTAGGAAGTTAATGCAACGCAAGCAAGTGGACTTGCCCGAACCGCTGGAGCCAATGACGCTGATCACGTCGCCCGCATTTGCGCTCAGGGAGACCCCTCGCAACACCTCGTTGGTTCCGTAGCTTTTGTGGAGGTCTGTAACGGTGAGTTGTGCAGTCATGCGGCTTCGTTGTGTGGGCTATGCGCTGAGCAGTTGCCCGGTTTTAAATGCGGTGGGTCCGGCGATTTTTGCAACGTCCAGTCCTGTGGTCGCCCACCGTAGAACGTGACGTGCATAGAGCGCGCCAGCTACTTCTGCACGCAGATCAGTGGTGTGTCCTGTGAGCGGGTCTATGACTTGCGCCACAACGTCACCTACGGCAAGCTGCGCACCAACGGGCTGTTGGTAGACCAACACGCCTGCATGGGGTGCGCACAGGGTTTGAGAGCCGGCAAGCGGCGTGGGCACGCAAGCGGCAACAGGCATGGGTAGGCTCGGTGCGCTGAGTACACCCCGATGGGTGAGGTAGGCCATGAGGTTGCGCGCATCCTGTTCGGCCAATGGGTGGCTGACGTCCGCCTGACCGCGTAGCTCGACGGTGCTAGACAGGCACGCCATGGGAATAGCGGCGTCGGGATGCTGCGCGCGCAAGCGCCACCACACCGAGCTCAATGCCTCGTCAAAACACAAGCCATCACGGGTGTCGCCCACCATGCTGGAGGCGTTGTTGGCTTCGGCCCACAGCACGGTTTGGGCGCCTAAGTAACGCATCAGGGCGTCGGCTTGATCTAAATAGGGCGCCTCGACGTATAGGTGTAGCGAGGCTTCAAAGTCGCAGTGTAAGTCGAGCACAACATCGGCTTCACACGCCAGCGTTAACAAGGTCAGACGCAGGCTGTCCAACTCACTCGCAGGCGCTTGTGCGGCCAGCCACTGCTGCATGGCTTGGCGAATCGTGCGTTTGTTGGCTGTTTCGTCATCGCCGAGTTGCGCGGCCACGGTGTCGCTGATAGCGCTCGCCATGTCGGGGTAGTGGCGGTTGAAGTTTTTTCCGCTGGCTAATTCAAAGCGCCCCAACTGTGCATAGAGTAGCGTCTGATCCAGTCCAATGGGGTTGGCCATGGGGACGATGGTGACTTGCCCCGTGATGTGTCCTGCCGCCTCGGCGGCGACCAGCAGGCGTTTCAGGTGTTGCAATACCAGCATGCCCGGTAGTTCGTCGGCGTGCAGGCTGGCTTGCAGATAAACGTGTGGCCCCTCGTTGTCTGCTGAGCCGAAGTGCCAGCTGTGCAAGGCGCGCTGCGTGCCGCTAGAGGGGCTGCGTAAAGGGTGGTGTTGGGTGCGCACGTGGAGTCCTTAGCGCGTTAGTGCTTTTGAGGCCGCAGGTAGGCAAGCCAATGGTTTTCTGCCAGCTTGAAAAAGCCAACCAAGGTAAAGGTGAGTGCCAAGTAGATAACGCCCGCTGTAATGAAGGCCTCGAAGGGGAGGTAGAAGTCGGAGTAAATACTCCGCGCGGCACCCGTGATGTCAAAGACCGCTGGGACGGTACTGGCCAGCGAGGTGCTGTGCAGCATCATGATGACCTCGTTCGAGTAGGCAGGCAAGGTGCGGCGCATCGCAGAGGGCAACACGATGCGACGCAAAATTTGTAGACGGGATAAACCCATGGCCTGCGCCGCCTCCACCTCACCTGGGTTGGTGTCTCGGATAGCGCCTGCCAGCAGCTCGACGGTGTAGGCACAGGTATTGAGTGAAAAGGCTAAGACAGCGCAGAAAAACGCATCTTTAAAACCTATCCACGGCCAGGTGGTATCCCAGCGCGCCTGTATCCAGTCAAGTTGCGCAATGCCGTAATAGATGATGTAGACCTGTATCAAAAGCGGCGTGCCGCGAACGATGTAGGTGAACAACCAGACGGGGCCACGCACCCATGCGCTCTGGGATACCCGCATGATGGCGAGTGGTATCGACAGGGTGCCGCCCACGACGATACAGGCGATTAAGAGTTCGAGCGTACCGAGAAGGCCGTCCCAATACAGTGTGAGCGCTTCGGGGGTGAAGATGACGTCGAATTGCATGGGATGACACGCCTAGGCTTAAACCGCCGAGCGTTTAACGCCTAGGGTGTAGCGCTTTTCAAGTTGTCGCAAAACGATGAGGGAGACCGTGGTGAATACCAAGTAGATGAGCGCCGCGAATGCCATAAAAAGCAACGGGGCATTGGGTACTTGGCCACGAGCCGCTGCGCCCGCTTGCTTTGCCAAGTAGGTCATATCGGGCAAACCCAAGATGGAGACCAAGGCGGTGGATTTAATCAGAACCAACCAGTTATTCGTGAAGCCCGGTAGCGCAAGCCTGACCATTTGCGGCAACACGATGGTGAAAAACACGCGAGGCTTGCTCATGCCGTAAGCGAGGCCCGCTTCGGCTTGCCCACGGGGAATCGCCAAAATAGCGCCCCGAAACGTCTCGGTCATGTAGGCGCCGTAGATAAAGCCGATGGTGATGAGGCCCGCCGCAAACGGATTGATCTCAACGTAGTCGGTGTAACCGAAAGACTCAAGCAATACATTTAATCCAATTTGGCCGCCGTAAAAAATCAACAGCATCAGCACCAAATCTGGAATGCCTCGAATGATGGTGGAGTAAATTCCGCCCAACCAGATCAAGGGCTTGTGTGAGGACAGCTTGGCTGTCGCACCAGCCAATCCCAAGACGATGGCCACGACCAATGCACCCAAGGCAACTTGTATGGATAACAAGGCGCCGTGGAGAATACTGAGCAGGTAGCCGTCGTACATGGGGCTGGGTTTATGCTGTGGCGATTAAATTAGTCACCCCAGATGTCGGTGCCAGCGAAGTACTTGTCGCTAATTTTTTGCCACTGACCATTGCTACGCAAGGTGCTGATGCCTTTATCCAAAGCCGTACGCAAGTCTTGGTCTTGCTTGCGAACGGCAATACCGGCACCCTTGCCGAAGTAATTGACGTACGCGCCCAAGGTCTTGCCTACAAACACATAGTCTTTGCCGTCAGCGGTATCTAAGAAACCGCCTTTGACCTCAATCACGTCGGCCACGGTACCGTCTAAGCGACCGGCATTGATGTCCAAATAAACCTGGTCTTGCGCGTCGTAAGACAAAATCTCAACACCCGCTTTGGCCAGCTCGCCTTTGGCGTACTTCTCTTGCGTTGAGCCCTTCAGCACGCCCAATTTTTTACCTTTGAGGCTGGCAGGTGACCCGTCGGTCTTGATGTTTTTGTTCAACACAACTTGTGAGGGCGTGTTGTAGTACTTGCCTGTGAAGGCAACCACTTTTTCTCTGTCTGCCGTGATGGACATCGACGAGATGATGGCGTCGTACTTACGCGCTTGTAGGCCGGGAATCATGCTGTCCCAGAGCTGTTCGACAAACACGCATTTAGCCTTTAACGAGTCGCACAAAGCTTGCGCGATGTCCACGTCAAAGCCGGTGGGCTTGCCATCGTCTGTTTTGTAGGTAAAGGGTTTGTAGGTTGGGTCAATGGCGACGCGGATTTCTGTCCAGTCTTTTGCCGCTGCGCCCAAGGACATGGTCAGTGCTATGGCACCCAAAATGAGGGTCTTTTTAGACATAGGGGTCTCCCAAAAGTTTGATGTAAAAAAGGTCTAACAAACCATTCTAAGGGGCAACCCCCCGCTTTTTTGGTGCAACGCCTTGCGTCGTCTGCGGGTTTGCTTAGAATACAGACTTCACCGGGGGTGTCCAGCGCGTTGCGCTGCGAACTGAGAGAGTCCCCATGAACCTGATCTGGCTGATACCAGCGTAGGGAGCGTGAAGACATCGAAGGCGGGCACGTGTGTGTCCGTGCACCTCGTTATCTGCCACGTTCTCGACGTGGATTTTTTTTGATAAAGGGATTACTTCGATGCGACGTCATTTTCTTCTCACCACCGCGCTGGTGGGCCTATTGTTTCAGCCGCTGTTCGCCGGGGCTGCCGATGCCCGCACGACGCTGCGCGTAGTGACCCACAGCTCTTTCGACCTGCCCAAGGACTTGATCGCCACGTTTGAGGCAGAAAAGAAGGTGACGCTCAGGCTTATCAAAGCGGGCGATGCGGGGGAGATGCTAAACAAACTCATTTTGAGTAAGGAAACGCCGATCGCCGACGTGGTGTTTGGTATCGACAATGCCATGCTGCCGCGTGCGCGTCGGGAAGGGCTGTTACAGCCGTTGCCAGCCGAGACGGCGGCGTTGTCCTTGAGTCCCAACGTCAGCGATGTGGACCCCCAAGCCAGTGCGGCGAGCGATTGGTTGCCCATCGATTTTGGCTACGTCACCATCAACATCGACAAAGCATGGTTTGCAGAAAATAAGCTGGCATTACCCACGTCGCTCGACCAGTTGGCGGAGCCGGAGTATGCCAAGCTATTGGTGGTAGAAAACCCAGCGACCAGTAGCACGGGGCTGGCATTTTTAACCGCGACAGTGCAAGCCAAAGGCGAGTCGGCGTGGACGTGGTGGCGCGCGCTGCGTGCGGGCGGTGTCAAGGTCTCTAATAGCTGGAGTGACGCCTACTACAAAGACTTTACCCGTAACGGCGGTAGCCGTCCCATGGTGGTGAGTTATTTGACCAGTCCAGCCGCAGAGGTTTTTTATAGCGACAAGCCCGTTAACGTGTCGCCAACAGCCAACCTGAACTTACCCGGCGGCGTGTACGCGCAGATTGAAGGGTTGTCCCTGTTAACAGGCGGCGCCAAAGATGCGGCGACTCGGCAAGCGGCGGTTGACTTCATGCTGTTTATGCGCAGCGCCGCGGTTCAAAAAGCCCTGCAAACCACGATGTGGATGTGGCCAGCGTCGGCGACGGTAGCGCGTGAGCCGGTGATGACCTTTGCGGGTAAGGCGCCGACTGCGCGCGCGGTGGATGCGGCCGTTCTCGACCGCGATGCACGCAACTGGGTGCGCCGCTTTAATCAAGAGGTGGTGCGCTAAGTTCAGCCATGCGCCGCTCCCGTTGGCATGGCCTTTGGCTAGGGCTTACTCCCGCGTTGTTTATCGCGGGGATGGCGGTGCTACCAATGCTCCGCTTGATGTGGTTTGGCGCGTCAGAGCCGTCCCCGTTGGGTACCGAGTCGGGTGGTTTTCTGAGCGGCTGGCTGGCTATTTGGTCGGATAGCTACCTGCGCGAGCGCATTGTTTGGTCATTAACGCAAGCAGGCGTCAGTACCGTGCTGGCCGTCTTGCTCGGCGTGCCCGTCGCGTGGGTGATGGCGCGCCTAGAATTTTGGGGCCGTCAGTGGCTGATGCAAACCCTGATGCTGCCGTTTGTGGTGCCCACCTTGGTCGCGGCCATGGGGGTGTTGGCATGGTGGGGGCCACGCGGTTTGGTGGGGCAGTTTTTTGAGTGGGACGATCGCGGATCGGCGTGGTTACTGATTGCCGGAAACTTGTTCTTTAACTTATGCCTCATTGTCCGTGCCGCCGTTGCGGGGTTTGAGAGCCAAAGTGCGGCGCGACTCGCCGTAGCGCGGACCTTGGGGGCCACGCCTTGGCGTGCCTTTTGGCGTGTGGAGTTGCCACACGCAACACCCGCCATCTTGAGTGCCATGAGCCTGGTGTTTTTATACTGCCTGGGTGGTTTTGGCTTGGCCTTGCTGTTGGGCGGTCAAGCTTATGCAACGGCGGAGGTGGTCATCTACACGCTAGTGGCCCATGAGCTTGAGCTGGTCTTGGCCAGCCAATTGGCGCTGTGGATGTTGTTGTTTACAGGGGTCGCTGTGGCGCTCTATGCTTGGCTGCAAATGCGTGTTCGTGCGCCCTTGCGCGGTGACCGTGTGCGGCGCTATCGCCCGAATGTCAAGTCGCTGACAACATGGCTGATGCTGGTGGGGGTTTGGATGGTTTGCCTGTGTATTGGCTTGGCACCGTTGGTCGCGATTTTTACCAAGGCGGCGTTGGCCTCTTCGGTGGCGTGGTCTGAGGCACTCTCTGGCGAGACGGCAGCAGCTATTTGGAACACGACACGCTTTAGCGCCACAGCGCTGGTGCTGGCCACGGTATTGGGTGTGTCGCACGCGATAGTCGGTCGTCGGTATTGGTGGTGGCGGATGTGGGGGATGTTGCCACTGATGATCTCGCCAGTGATGGTTGCGTTTGGCCTGATTTTATTGGTGCCACAGTGGTTGGACTCTTGGTTAATCCTTGTGTGCGCCTATGCTTTGTTGGCGATGCCCTTGGTCGTGCAACCGGTCGCGCAAGCGCTGGATAGTTTGCCGCGCGCCTGGGGTGATGCGGCCCTGAGTTTGGGGGCAAGCCCTTGGCGTGTTTGGTGGCGTGTGACCATGCCTTTGATCGCCCCAGCGATTCGGCGCGGTGTGGCGTTTGCGATGGCGACCATGGTGGGCGAGTTCGCCATGACCTTGTTTTTGAGCCGACCAGAATGGACGACCTTGACCACACTCATTTACCAACACTTGGGTCGTGCGGGCCGCCTCAATATAGACAGTGCATGGGTGCTGTCGGCGATATTACTCAGCGTGACCTTGGTGTTATTTTGGCTATTAGACGGGCGCCGCTGGCATGCGGTCGGCACACCTGAATTTGACGATCGGAGTCCCCATGCTTGAGTGCCAACACCTCACCAAAACGTTTCAAGGGGTCACCCTGTTGGATAACGTGAACTGGCAGTGGCCTGCAACCGGTCGCTTTGCAACGTCGGCCGTAGGCGGGGAACGCCCCGGCGTACAAGTGGTTGCGTTGTTAGGGGCCTCAGGCGCTGGCAAGACAAGCTTGCTGCGCCTGATTGCCGGCTTAGACCATGCGTCTGCGGGGTGTGTGCGTTGGGATGGCCAGGATCTAAGCAAGGTGCCGCCTGAAAGGCGGGGGTTCGCGTTGATGTTTCAGGACTTCGCTTTGTTTCCGCACCTCAACGTGCAAGATAACGTCGCCTTTGGCTTGCGTGAGCAAGGGCAGTCGAGAGCCGCTGCGCGGGCCACGGCGTCGCAGGCGTTGGCTCGTATGGGGCTGGGTGATTTCACGCAACGTGCGGTGACAGCGTTGTCGGGTGGGGAGCAGCAGCGTGTGGCACTGGCGCGTGCCTTGGTGACCCAGCCGCGCTTATTCTTGTTGGACGAGCCGTTCTCTTCGTTGGACACCGATTTGCGAACCCAGTTGCGCAGTGGCTTCTTAAATGATCTGCAAGCTAACTGGGATGGAACGGCGTCGGGTATCTCGCGGGTGCTTCTGGTCACGCATGACGAGGCGGAAGCACGGGAGATGGCAAGCCACGCGTGGCGTCTGTCAGCGGGCGCCCTCGTGTCCTTGTGGTAACCACCCGGTTGGCGTCAGCGTGAGGTTTCGATCGGCCATTTGTGCCGCTGCTTGCGAGTGTGTGACCAACACCAGTGCCGCGTTGTCTGCTTTGGCGCGTTCGCGTAATAGTTGCAGAATGCGCTGACCATTCTCGGGGTCGAGGTTGCCTGTGGGTTCGTCTGCTAACAGCAGTTGCGGCTGATGAACAATTGCCCGTGCAATGGCGACGCGTTGTAATTGGCCACCTGAGAGTTGCTCAGGGAGTCGTTCGCCGTAGTCGGCGAGACCGACACGGTGCAAGGCGTCTGCCACTGCGGGTGCGCAGGCTGCCGTCGATAAGCCTTTCAGCATCAGTGGTACCGATACGTTTTGGGCCACGCTGAGGTGGGGCAAGACGTGAAAGGCTTGGAAGACAAAGCCGACATGGTCGCGACGCCAATGTGCGCGCGCATCGCTGTCCATGGCTGAGAGCGATTGCCCATCTAGCGCAATGTCACCAGATTGCCAATCGTCTAATGCGGCAAGGCAGTTGAGTAGGGTTGATTTACCCACGCCTGATTCGCCGGTAATGGCGACAAACTCCCCGGGTTCAACAACCAAGTCGAGGTGGTGCAGAACGGTGACCGTACGCTGAGATTCGCCGCGTACGGTGTAGCTTTTGCACAGATCACGTACGACAAGACTCATAGGGGTTGGCGCTCTAGGCGGTCACTAACGGTGGTTAACAATTGGTCTAAGGCCTTGGGGTGATCGGCTGGGATGACGTCGCGGTTACCCATGCCGCGCAGCCAGGTTAACTGCCGCTTAGCGAGTTGGCGCGTGGCGGCGCTGCCGCGCGCCAGCCAAAGGGCGTAGGCGTCGCTGCCTCGGTCGCTGAGGTTGGCACCTTCGTCTAGCAAAGCCCACCCCTGGCGGTAGCCAACACACCGCATGCTGGGCAAGTCCATGTGCAGGTCTGGCCTAGCGCGCAGCGCCTGTAACTCGGCTTCAAAGCCGCCGTCCAGCATCTGCTCAAAGCGCTGATCGATGCGGTGGTGCAGCCAACGGCGGTCCGCTGGCTCCAAAGATAACAGCGGGGTCGTGCGTTGCGCGATGGGCGCTTGCGTGGAATCAGTTGACTGCGTGCGACGGGTCTGCCAAACGGAGAGCGGGGTGCCACTGGTCTCGAACACTTCTAGCGCCCGTTGTATGCGCTGACTGTCGTTTGGCGCGAGCCGCGCTGCCGTATCGGGGTCAACCGCTTGCAAGCGCTCGTGCATGGCGGGCCATCCCGTTGTTGCCGCCTCCAGAGACAAGCGGTCGCGCACGGTGGGGTTGGCGGCAGGCATGTCATCAAGACCATCTAGCCACGCCTTGACGTACAACATGGTGCCACCCGTGAGCAAGGCTAAGTTGCCGCGCGCGTGGATGTCGGCGACACATTGCGCCGCGTCTCGCACAAACTCGGCGGCGCTGTAGGCGTTTAATGGGTCGCGAATGTCGATGAGGTGGTGGGGCACCGCGGCTTGCTCTTCAGCGGAGGGTTTTGCCGTGCCAATATCCATGCCGCGGTAAACCAGAGCGGAGTCCACGCTGACGATTTCAGTTGGCCAACGTGCGGCGATGGCCAATGCCGCGGCCGTTTTTCCTGAGGCTGTTGGTCCCGCCAGAATGAGCGTGTGAGCGGTCACTTCGCAGGTACGCGCTTTGGTGGCGCATCTTCTTGGGGTAAATCACCCCAACGGGGCACAACAAACCACGCGGTGATGGCGATCATGACCGTCCAAAACCAGATGCCTGATGTCAGGGGTTGAACAGTGCCGTCCATGTGGTCACCCAACCAAGTGCCCACGAAAAATGCCGCGACCATCATCAGGAATCCATTGAGGGCCGATGCCGCGCCGGCCATTTTTGGAAACGGTGAAACAGCGCCGGACTGGCTACAGGGTTGGTGTATGCCGTGGCCGATGAGCAGGCCATAGATGGGTACCAAGATCGTCCAAATCCCCACGATACCGAAGAAAGGCAAGATACCCATCACCGTGCCTGAACCCAAGGTAATGAAGCCAGCGAGGCGCAAAGCACGGCGAATGCCCCACGCCACAATCAGCCGCCGGCATAACAGTGTGCCGCCAATGTAGGACAGACTGATGGAGAACATGGCTGCGCCAAACTCTAGTTTGTTGAGTCCCAAGACATCGATAAAAACGAACGACGACGCTGCCAAAAAAGTGAACAAGCAGGCGTAGGAGGCGATGGCGAGTGCTGTAAATGCCCAGAAGGCGCGTGTCTTGGCAATATGCCACCAGTTGCTTGCGAGTACGGTGGGCCTCAGCGCGCGCGGATTTTTATGTGGATTGGTTTCTAGGAAGCGTGTTGCGAGGACATAGGTGATGAACACCCCGTAAACGGCAACCGAGAACAGGGTGGCACGCCAACCGAAAAAGTGCCCGAGTAATGCGCCTGTCGGGGCGCTGCAACAAGCCAGAACACCGAGCCCGGTGAGCCCCTTGCTCATCATGCGGGCGCCTTCAATGGGTGCATACAGGTCGCGTACGATGGCGCGGGCCGAGGAGACGGCGGCGCCCATGGCCGCCCCTTGCGCCATGCGCCAAATGATAAAGAGGTCTATGGTGGACGCGAGCGCGGCACCGAACGAGGCGACGGCGTAAAACGCCATGCCCCAAATAAGGATGGGGCGTCGACCAAACCGATCAGACAGTGGACCCCAAACGAGTTGAGAGACGCCAAAGGACAGCGACAGGGCGGTTAGGGTGAGCTGTGCCTGCGACATGCTCGCTGACAGGTTTTGCGTCAGTGCGGGTAACGCAGGGAGATACAAGTCGGTGGTGACGGGCTGTATACCCAAGAGCAGCGCCAACAAAAAGACCACCAAATTGGCCGACATGGGCGTGCCGGACGCCGCTGTGGCGCTGGGATGGGAGGTGGGAGTGGTCATAGGAGTCGCTTGGCCTTGCACGTGCGGGGGCGTTTACTGTCCACGAAGGAATAGCCGGTCAAGGTCCTTCATGCTCAGTTGTTGCCATGTCGGGCGGCCATGGTTGCATTGGTCAGAGCGTTCGGTGATTTCCATTTGTCGTAGCAACGCATCCATCTCTGTCAGGGTTAACTGGCGATTGGCACGCACCGCGCCGTGGCAGGCCATGGTACCGAGCAATTCGTTTTGGGCCCGCGTGATGACGGTGCTGGCCTCGTGTTGCGACAGCTCGCCTAGCACGCTGCGCGCGAGTGCAACGGGATCGCCATCAGCCAGCGTGGTGGGAACCGCGCGAACAGCTAGCGTTTTAGGTGACAGTGCCTCGACGCTGAGACCCAGTGTTTCCAAGGTGTCCGCATGGGATTGTGCCGTTGCCATTTCAGTGGGTGTTGCCGCGAAACTGGCGGGGATTAGCAGCGGTTGACTGGCCATGGCTTTCACACGATCGCCGTCGTGTAGCGCTGTTTGAACGGCGTCGAGCTGAGACTTCAGTCGCTCGTAAACAATCCGTTCGTGTGCCGCGTGCATATCGACGATAACCAGACCGTGGGCATTTTGCGCTAAGACATAGACGCCGTGGATTTGCGCAATGGCACGACCGAGTGGCCACTCCGCGTGATCGGCGGGTGCACGCATCGCGCTCGGGTCATCCGCCTGCCCACGCTGGCCCCACAGGGCTTGCAACTCCTGCACGGCCTGTGCGCTGTCTGGTCGTTGTGAGACGTATGAGCCCGTTTGCCGCCACGGAAGCGGGTTTTGACCACTGGTGGCGAGGGGTGCGTTGTCTGGTGTCTGGTCTTGGGCGTCAAACCGGTTGACTCCCCAAGGGGGCGTCGGCCTTGCCGTCTGCCCGCTGGCATGGTGCGTGTCGGGGAATGCTTGGCCGGCCATCAATCCCGCGCGCGGCTGCGCAAGGGCTTGTGCAATGCCTTTGGAGACGGCTTGATGCACGGCGCGGCTATCGCGAAAGCGCACCTCTATTTTGGTGGGGTGTACGTTCACGTCCACCCGGCCAGGATCCATTTCCAGGTAGATGACATACACCGGCTGTCGGTGACCGTGTAGCACGTCTTCATAGGCGGCGCGTGCCGCGTGCATGACGACTTTGTCGCGTACATAGCGACCATTCACATAGGAAAACTGTTGGTCCGCACGTGCGCGGGCATGGTCAGGCAAACCGGCGCGGCCCCACACCCTGAGGGTGCCGCCGTCTACAGGGAGGCTAAGGTCCACGGGGATACTCTTTTCTCGGAACTCGCTGCCCAAGACATCGCCCATGCGCTGGGTAACCGCCGCCATGGGGTCAGGTGCTAAGCCCTCGGTCAGGGTGGTGCGCCATTGGTCAACCAACTTGCCGTCATGCCAAATGGCGAAGTTCACCAAGGGGCGCGCCAACGCATGGCGGCGCACGGCCTCAATGCAGTGCGCCAGCTCGGTGGCGTCGGTTTTCAGAAATTTACGGCGAGCGGGGGTTGCAAAAAACAACTCGCGCACCTCGATACTGGTGCCCAACCCGCGTGCGCCGGGGCTCAGCTCACCGCTCCCACCATCCAGCAGCCATGCGTGGGCGTCTTGTTCGGTGCGCGTCAGTATCGTGACCTCGGCAATGGCGTTAATCGCCGCAAGGGCCTCACCGCGAAACCCCATGGTCTGCACGGACTCTAGGTCTTCAAGGTTGGCGATTTTGCTGGTGGCGTGGCGTCTCAGCGCGAGCGGTAGTTGGTTTTTGGGGATGCCGCAGCCATCATCCTCGACACTGATGAGACGCACCCCGCCAGACGACAAGCGAACAGTGATTTGGGTGGCGCCAGCGTCCAATGCGTTGTCGACCAACTCCCTGACGACAGACGCGGGGCGTTCAACCACCTCGCCAGCAGCAATTTGACTGATCAGCGTGTCGGGCAACTCACTGATGGGGCGCGAACCTTGGGCGGGGGATGTTGACGAAACCATATCTCCTCATTTTAGAGGGTATCGCCTCCATCGGACGGTGGGGGTCTCGGCCATAATGCGGGCATGGACATCGTATTACTGCTGGTCGACTTCATCTTGCACATTGACGTGCACTTAGCCAATTTGGTGCAAAACCATGGGAACTGGGTCTACGCCGTGCTGTTTCTCATCATTTTTGTGGAAACTGGCTTTGTGGTGATGCCTTTTTTGCCCGGCGATTCGCTGTTATTTGTGGTCGGTGCCTTGGCTGCCACGGGGGCCATTGACTTGTCGCTGTGCATAGGTTTGCTGCTGATCGCGGCAATATTGGGCGACCAGTGCAACTACACCATTGGACGGTACTTTGGGCCCAAGGTCTTCCAATGGGAGGACTCTCGGTTCTTTAGCCGAAAAAGTTTCGACCGTGCCCATGCGTTTTATGAGCGTTACGGCGCAATTACCATTGTGTTGGCCAGATTTATGCCATTTGCACGCACGTTCGCGCCGTTCGTGGGCGGCGTCGCCGAAATGGATAGGCGGGTGTTCACGCTCTACAACGTCGTGGGCGCCTTGCTTTGGGTGGTCGGTATCAGCGTGGCGGGCTACTTATTTGGCAACCTGCCATGGGTCAAGGCCAACCTCGAGCTGATTATTTGGGGTCTGATTTTGATCCCCGGCATGATTGCCATCGTCGGCGCATGGCGATCTAAGTCGTCGGTGCCTGCGCCGCGCGCTTAGATTTCTCGACTTTTCGCGAGCGGGGGATTGCTCTCAAAATAGCGCACGATGCCCTTCATGAGCGCATCTGCTAGGTCATTTTGATAGCGCGGGTTGCGCAAGCGGCGTTCCTCATCCGGGTTGCTAATAAACGCAGTCTCCACCAAGACGCTCGGTATATCGGGTGCTTTCAGTACGGCGAAGCCGGCTTGCTCCACGCGGGGCTTGTGCAGTTTGCCGACTTGTCCCAACTCCCCCAGCATGGCGCCACCTAGTTGCATGCTGGAGTTGATTTGGGCCGTGGTGCTCATGTCCAGCAAGGCCTCGTTTACTTGCGTGTCTTTGCTGTTGACGTTGATGCCACCCACCAAGTCTGAGGCATTTTCTTTGTTTGCCATCCAGCGCGCGGCGGCGCTACTGGCTCCCCGTGTACTGAGTGCAAAGACACTCGCACCTTGCGGACGCTCGGTGTAAAAGGCGTCGGCGTGCAGACTAATCATGAGGTCGGACTGTACCCGTCTGGCTTTCTCAACACGTGTATTCAGTGGCACAAAAAAGTCGGCATCGCGCGTCAGAAACGCGCGTAGCGGGTTGCCGTTAACCGATGTTTTGTTAATGCGATCGCGTAACTTCAGCGCGATCTGCAACACCACGTCTTTTTCTTGTGTGCCTTTGGGACCAATGGCTCCGGGGTCTTCTCCGCCATGACCTGGGTCCAGGGTCACCACAATGATGCGATCGGTTTTTTGTTGCAGCGCAGGCGCCGTTAGCCCGCCAGCCGTGTCTACAGAGGCAGCGGGCACAGGCCGGCCTGAGGGGGGAGCGAGTCCGCGCTGGCTCAGTAAGTCGCCCAGCGGATCTGTGGCTGGCGGTGCCGCTGCGACGGTATTTTCCAAATCCTTTAGGCGCTGGGCAATTAGTTGCGCTAACGGGTCGGTGGGGGCAGCGGGGTAGAGATCAAAAACCAAGCGATTTTGATAGGGTGCGATCGGCAACAGGCTAAAGACCTGCGGCAGAACCGGGCGCTTGAGGTCGAAGACCAAGCGCACCACATCGGCACTGAATTGACCAACGCGGACCCCGGCAATATTGGGGTCACCCGGCACGACCTTGCCCACCAAGTCTTTAAGGGCGGGGAGCAACGCCATGTTTTGGATGTCGACGGCCAGTCGGGGCGGGTCTGGCACGAATGTTTGGGTGAACTTAAGCGCAACGTCGGACTCGATGGTGACGCGACTGTAATCGGGTGATGGCCACATCCGAACCGCAACGATGTTGGCACCCCACGCAAGGTGGCTGCGCGTGAGCGCGAGCACGGTGACTCCGGCTCCGGTGATGGCTTTGATGGCGGTGCGACGTTGCATAAATGGCTGAGGGTGACGACTATGCGTCAGAGACTGATTTTAGTAGGTCTAGGCCGCGCAGTGTATGGGCGGTGAGGGTTACGCAACGCGTCTCTGACGTACCCGCCTGCCAGGTGATGTGCAGCTCCAAGTCGGCCGGTGGCATCAGGTCGCGCACGCGCTGAGGCCACTCCACGAGTTTCAGCCCTGATTGGGCGAAGGCGTCTCGAAAGCCCGCGTCTTCCCATTCTTCTGGCGCATCAAAGCGATAAAAATCAAAGTGGGCAATGTCCAAGGGCGCGCCCTGACACAGACCCTCATGGGGTTCGACAATGGCATAGGTCGGGCTTTTAATGCGGCCAACGACGCCGAGCCGGCTCAAGAGGTGTCGCACGAACGTGGTCTTCCCTGCGCCCAAGTCACCTGACAAGTTCAGGTGCGCCTCTGCGATACCCGGGTGACCGGCTAGCGCCGCAGCCAGTCGTGCCGTGTCCTGCTCGCTGTGCCATAGCAGCGAGAGCGGAGTCGTTGGGAGCAGGCTAGGGTTTGGGGGCATGAATGTCTACAATTTGCGGATGCATTACGAACAAGCCGACTGGTTGAAAAAACTCAATTTATGGGGCCGGACGCTGGGATTTTCGCAAATTGGTATTGCTGATGTGAATTTACAGGATTCTGAGCCCGGTTTGCTGGCTTGGTTGGCGGCAGGCTTTCATGGCGACATGGGCTATATGGATAAGCACGGCTTGCGGCGCGCGCGTCCAGCGGAATTGGTGCCGGGTACGGTCAGCATTATTACGGCGCGGATGGATTATCTACCAAAGCCAGATGCAGGTGACTCGGTGAGTGACTGGCGAGATGAGGCGTGGGAAGCGATGGGACAGCCCGATCAAGGCTATGTGTCGCTATACGCCCGCGGACGGGACTACCACAAGGTGATGCGTCAGCGCTTACAAAAGCTGGCGCAACGACTGAGCGACGAGGTCGGCCCCATGGGCTTTCGCGTCTTTACCGACTCTGCGCCGGTGATGGAGGCCGCGTTAGCTGTCAAGAGTGGCCAAGGCTGGCGTGGGAAGCACAGCTTGGTGTTGAACCGAGAGGGCGGGTCATTTTTCTTTTTAGGCGAAATATACGTGGATATGGCGTTTACGCCGACACCACCCGTTGCCGCACATTGCGGGGAGTGCACCGCCTGTATGACGGTTTGCCCGACGCAGGCCATCGTCGCGCCCTATCAGTTGGATGCGCGACGGTGTATCTCTTACCTCACGATTGAGCATGCGGGCGAGATTCCTGAAGACTTGCGTGCGGCCATGGGCAACCGCATCTACGGCTGTGATGACTGCCAATTGGCCTGCCCTTGGAACAAGTACGCGCAGGTTTGTTCGGTGCCCGATTTCACGCCGCGAGACGCTTTCAATAACCCCGACTTGCTCGCTTTGTGGTCTTGGGACGAGGCGACTTTTTTGGCGCAGACCGAAGGCAGTGCGATACGCCGTATTGGCCATGACCGGTGGTTGCGTAACCTCGCGACAGCGATGGGAAACGCGTTGGCGGATGGGCGAACCTCGGCTAAGCGGCGAGAGTCTTTTCATAATGCCTTGAATGATCGAATCGATCATAAAAACGTCGTTGTTCGCGCGCACATTCGCTGGGCGCTGGCACAAAAACCGTGAGAATAGCGCGATGTTTGAATCGCGCCATATAACGCCCCCTACAACGCCGCAGCCCGCGCAACGCCGGCCCACGCCCGGCGTCGTGGCGTTGGTCACTGCGTGGGTGCTGGGTATTGTCGGTATCTGGTGGCAGGGTGCACAGTTGGCGGCGCTGTGTTTGTCGCCAAGCGCCTACCGCGGTCGCAATGCCGTGTTGGTACGCGAAGCCATTGTGATGGCGACGGTGCCCTTGTTTGGCGGCTTTGTTGTTTTGGCGAGCTTGTTGGCGGTGGTGGTGATCCGTATTGTCTTGGCAGCAGCGGCCGACTACGGGCTCTCCCAATTTGCCTTGAATCTATTGGTTCGGACCTTGGTGTTGGAGGTGGTGCCGTTGTTAGCCGCCGCCTACGTCGCCTTCCGGTATACGTTCACACAGCCCGTTTATTCGCAGGGCACGCGTCACCCCCATTGGCGCGCTGAGTCGGCGCTCGATCAGGCGATGCCTGCGGCGGTAGGAGCGATTTTCTCTGTCATTTTTCTGGCGACAACCAGTGGTGTGCTGGTGAGTCTCATTGCCTATGTGTCGGTGTTCGGCTTGTCGCCGTGGGGCGTGCCGTCGTTTACGAGCATGATGGGCAGCATTTTTACGCCAACGGTGTCAGCCGTCTTGGCGTTGAAAACGATTTTTTTTGCAGGGGCGGTTGGCATTGTCCCCATGATTGGGCTGTCTGATGCTGACACCACTGGCCTATCGGTGGGGCGCTTCGCGCGGTTGTTTGCGTTCCTGTTATTGATTGAGGTCTTGTCCTTGGTGGGCAATTATTACTAGTATGAATGCTTCTTCCTCACCCGTGCTGACCGCGACCGAAGATCGCTCGCTCCGCCTAAAAGCCGCCGCGCTGTTACTGAGCCTGTTGATTGTGGTGCTGGCCATAGGCTCGTACATCTTGTACGCGCGCGGGGCCTTTGAGCAAACCCGAACGGTGGAGCTCCGCACGGATGATGCCAGTGGTGTCGAGGTCGGCATGGATGTGCATTTCGCCGGTTTTCCGATTGGCCGCATTACGCGTATCAGCCTGGGTGATGATGGCTATGCGCGCATCATCCTTTCCGTTCCGGAGCGAGACGGCAAGTGGTTACGCGTTTCCAGCGTATTCACCTTGGAGCGCGGACTGGTTGGTGGTGCAAAAATTAGGGCCCATACGGGGGTACTGGATGACCCCCCTTTGCCGAATGGTGCCGAGCGCAATTTGCTGACCGGGGATGCCACTGCACAAATTCCGTTTATTACCGCGGCCGCTAAAGAGTTGCTTGACAACCTCAATGCCCTCACCAAAAACGTGCAAGGTCAGGGCGGTGCGCTAGGGGTGTTGATGGGGAATGCGGGTGACCGGCAACGCGTGATGGACGGTGTGCAGAACGCGAACAGTTTGCTTACGCGGCTTGAGTCGGTTGCGACGCACGCGGATAAAACGGTGCTGGGTCAATCAGGCTTGGTGCCGCAGGCGACCGCCTTAGTGAACGAGACCACCGCAACCGTAGCGCAAGCCAGAGGCACCTTGACGCAAGTGGGTGGTGCGCTGGCACAACTAAGCGGCACCTTGACGCAAGTGAGTGGCAGTTTGACGCGGGTAGACGGCATCTTAAAAGATGTGAAAGGCGTCAGTGCGTCCGCTAATGAGGCCTCGGTCGACCTCGTTGCGTTGCGTAGCGAGGTTGATCAAGGTTTGCGCGAGGTCAACGCGTTACTGGCCAGTCTGCAGGGAAAATGGCCATTCGAATCCACCCAACCATCCATACAGTTGCCATGAAACCAACTCCCCTAACTGCGGCCTCTTGTTCTATGGGTGTGCCTGCACGATGGCGCATGGCGATCGTGAGCGTCGCGCTGGCGACGAGCTTGTTCGGGTGCAGCGGCGCGGCTATCAAGCCAGCGTGGCAAACCGATACGTCTAGCGCCACACAGGCGGCAACCCGCGCGTTTCTGGCGGGTCAAAGCAAGGTGGCTGATATTCAATTTGCGCAAGCGAAACAAGCGGTTTCCAGTACGGGTAAGTTAGAGGAGGTGATTAAGCTGACGCTCTTGCGCTGCGCCTTGGAAGCGGCGGCCTTAACGCAAACGCCTTGCGAGGAAATCGAGGGTATCGGGACGTACATGTCCGCCTTAGACGCAGCATCCGAGACGGCGTTGCGGTCCTATGGGCGCTATTTGCAAGGCGCGGCATTGGACGAGGATGAGCGCCGCTCTTTGCCGTCAGGACAAACCGCCATGGCTGACCACCTTGCGCTGGCGACTGGCGGCGGCAAGGCAACCGCACAGGTGCTGCTGGCTATTGAGCAGCCGCTGTCACGGCTGGTCGCGGCTGGCGTGTGGTTACGCCAACAACCCGCCTCTCAGAACGTGCCGCTTGCGGTGATTGCGGTGGCGGTTGACACCGCTTCGGAACAAGGTTGGCGCAGGCCGCTGGCGGCATGGCTCGCCCTGCAGGTGCGGTCGGCACGCGCCGCAGGTGACGCCGTGCTTGAACGCCGTGCCTTGACGCGCTTAGAGGTGGTCTTGCCGGCGAGCGTGTCGGGCGCTGTCTCTAAATAGTGTTGGATAAGACAGAGAGGGCGAAGGGCAGACTCAGGGCCGCGAGGGCGGTGGACGCGGTGACCAAGCTGGACACGTAGGGGCCGTTGTAGCCCATGCGCGCAGCCAAGACGTAGCAAGAAGACGCCGTGGGTAGTGCCGAGAAAATCAGTAATGTGGAGGTTTGTAAGGTGTCGAGTTGCCACAGGCGGGCCATGGCAAATGCAATCAGTGGCATGGCGATGTGTTTGACGCTCAGAACGGATACGGCCATGACCTTGGCTCTAGGCAAAGCGGACAGATGCATGCCAGCGCCTGCGCCCATGAGACCCAAGACCAAACCAGCCTGCCCGACCCGCGTCACGCTGGGGTCTAGCCATTCGGGCACCATGAAACCCAAGAGGTTGGCGCTAAGGCCGGCGGTTGTCGCCCAAATAAGGGGGTTACGAGCGAGCTCACGTAAGAATCCCTGCTGACCGTGCCTTGTCATTGGCCAGATGGCCGCGATATTGAAGATGGGGACGCACACGCCGATCAGAATGGCGATGTAAAGAAGCCCCCCATCGCCCAGCAGTGTCTCCGATACAGCCAAGGCAATGTAGGAGTTAAACCGAAAACCAACTTGCGCGCTGGACGCATGGTCACGGCTGTCAATGTAGCGTCCGACGATGGGCCAGTAGGGGATGCTGTACGCGACGCCGATACCGCACACCGCAAGCGACACACCCGCGAGCATGAAGTGCGAGGTGGCCGCGATGTTCAGGGGGTGGCTCGTGATGCTGTGAAACAACAGGACGGGAAAGAGAAAGAAGTACACCAGCGCGTCAACTTGCCCCCAAACGCTGCGATCTAACTTAGTGAAACGGCAAATGAGGTAGCCACCAATAATCAGCGCAAAATCGGGCAGTAGAAGGTGGATATAGTTCACAGTAGCGAGTTTATCCGCTTTGGAGCCCGTCAAAATTTTGCTACTCTGCAGGTCTATGCCCCGTCTTGTCAACGCCCAGTCTCCGCCCGTTAAGACGGATGTCCCCGCGCTATTAAGCGGTGAGGTCGACGCGTTTATCGACGGACTTTGGCTGGAAAACGGGCTGGCTAAAAACACCCTTGAAAGCTATCGAAGCGATCTGCTGGCTTACGGCCTGTGGCTGCATGGGCAGGGCATCCCACTGCTGCAGAGTGAAAGCCACCATCTGAGCGACTACATGGCACATCGCCACAGCGACAGCAAGGCCAGCTCGGCGAACCGTCGATTAACGGTTTTTAAGCGTTATTTCCGGTGGGCGCTGCGTGAGGGCTTGCTGCAACAAGATCCAACGCTGTTGTTTGCCCCAGCGAAAACGCCGAGTCGCTTACCTAAAAGCCTCAGCGAGTCACAAGTGGATACCTTGTTGAACGCGCCGGATCTCAGTAAGCCCTTGGGTCTGCGCGACCGTGCGATGTTGGAGTTGATGTATGCCAGTGGCCTGCGTGTGAGTGAGTTAGTGGGTCTAAAGCTGTATCAGGTGCGTCTCAATGACCATGTGTTGCAGGTGACGGGTAAGGGCAATAAGGAGCGACTCGTGCCGTTTGGTCAGGCGGCGCATACATGGATAGCACGGTATCTGTCTGAGGCGCGTGCCGTCATATTGGGACAGCAACATAGCGACGATTTATTTGTGACCGCGCGGGGCGCAGCGATGTCGCGCGTGATGTTTTGGAATGTGGTTAAAAAAATGGCGGCGACTGCGGGCATCACCGTCGCGTTGTCACCGCACACATTGCGCCATGCATTCGCGACCCATCTCATTAATCACGGTGCCGATTTACGGGCGGTTCAACTTCTGTTGGGTCACGCAGACATTTCGACGACAACCATCTACACCCACGTCGCCCGCGAGCGCTTGCGCCAGTTGCATGCGCAACATCACCCCCGTGGTGGCAGGTCGAGCAAGTAGGCCAACTCGGCATCCGTGAACCCGGCCTTCTTTCTGGCCGCTTCGTTGAATGGTGGCTTTAGTTGCGGGGCGTCGTGTCGATCAACGAGCAGGCGGTAATGGGCGATGGGGTCTAACGCGTGGGTATCGCATAGCGTGTGATACCACTTGTTACCGATCGCAACATGTCCGATTTCGTCACGCAAAATGATGTCGAGTATGTCGATGGCGGCCCGCGCATCGGGGGCGTCTATGCGCGCCAATTTGGCTTGAATGAGTGGGGTCGCATCCAAGCCCCTGGCCTCTAGGGTTCTGGGCACCAAGGCCATGCGTGCGGTGATGTCGTCGGCTGTTTTTTCACACATCGCCCACAGACCATCATGGGCGGTGAAGTCGCCGTAGTGCCAAGCCGGCCCTTCGGGGTTGGGAAGGTCGCGTAGATGGGCCGCTAGCAGCGCGAAGTGTGTGGACTCTTCGTACGCCACGCCTAACCAGTCCATGTAAAACGCTGTGGGCATGTCGGGGTAGCGCCAGACGGCATCGAGCGCCAAGTTAATGGCGTTGAATTCGATGTGACAAATGGCGTGTATCAGGGCGGCCCGCCCCGCAATGGTAAACGGGGAGCGCGTGGGCACTTGCCCGGGTGCCACCAAGTTCGGGCGCTCCGGGCGCCCGGGGACTTGTGCCGCTTCGTGTGCGTGGGTGCGCTGTAAAACAGCTGATCGAGAGGCTTCTGGCCAGTCAAAGGCTTGTGCCTGCGTCCACAACGTGGCGAGCCCAGTAACTTTGGCTTCTGGGTTAGGCTCGATGAGCAGGGCGAGGGCGGATTCACGTGGCGTCATGGTGTCATTGTAGGTATGCTGTGATGACAGCCGCTGAGCCAACCTTATGGCAATATACGGTTTTTATTGGGTCGTAGTGACCGTTTGAAAGGACAGCCATGGCGCTATATACATTGGGCGACCAGACGCCCGACGTCCACGAGACCGCTTGGGTGGCAGACACCGCGCAAGTCATGGGTGCGGTGTCTTTGGGCGAGAACGCCAGCGTATGGTTTGGTGCGGTTCTGCGCGGTGACACGGCGACGATGCGTGTGGGACGCAACAGCAACGTTCAGGACGGCAGTGTTTTGCATGCGGATGAGGGTAAGCCACTAACGATTGGCGAGAACGTGACCATCGGGCACATGGTGATGTTGCACGGCTGTACGGTTGGAGATGGCTCATTGATTGGGATTGGTGCGGTCGTTTTGAACGACGCGGTGATTGGTAAAAACTGCTTGGTCGGCGCAGGCTCCTTGGTCACCGAGGGCAAGCACTTTCCTGATGGCAGCATGATCATGGGGTCTCCCGCCAAGGTGGTGCGCGAGCTCACGCCTGAGCAGATGAGTGGGCTAGAGAAAAGCGCGGCCAGTTATGTGGCCAATGCACAGCGTTTTCGCACAACCCTGAAGCGGCTTGACTAAACCACCGTTACCCCGTGAGAAAATACGGGGGTGCGGTTTAATCAGCCCCGGAATGGGGCTTTTTTCTTGAGCGTGCAGCATGCTAAACCGCGAAAAACCAAGTGAATTACGTTAAGCCAAAGGTCTGTTGTGTCTGAATTGCAAAAGTTTATTTTTGAAGGTTTACCGGTGCGCGGTGCGATCGTGCGCTTGGATGATGGTTGGCAGGCCATGCAAGCCGTGCGCGCGCAGTCTGGCGCTTATCCAGACGCCGTCACGGCGCTCTTGGGTGAGATGACGGCAGCGGCGTTGCTCATGCAAGCGAACATCAAGTTCAATGGGGCGATTATTCTGCAAATTCAGGGTGACGGCCCCTTAAAGCTAGCGGTCGTTGAGGTGCAGCCTGATTTCTCGGTGCGTGCGACCGCCACCATCAAGGGCGAGATTGCCGACAACGCGACCTTGACCGACATGGTGAATGTCAATAACGAAGGGCGCTGCGCCATTACCTTAGACCCAAAAGACCGTATGCCCGGCCAACAGGCCTATCAAGGCGTGGTGCCGTTGTTTGACGACGAAGGTAAGCCCATCAACGTGTTTAGCAAGGTGTTGCAGCATTACATGTTGCAAAGCGAGCAACTGGATACGTGTTTGGTACTTGCCGCTAATGACCAGCTCGCTGCGGGCTTGTTGATCCAGCGTCTACCCATGGCGGGCGAGGGTAACTTAGGCGCCGAGAACGCCAACGTGGCCAACGAGGACGGCATTGGTAAAAGCGAGGACTACAACCGCATTGCGACGTTGGCAATGAGTTTGAAGACCGAGGAGTTGTTGACCTTGGATACAGAAAGTGTGTTGCACCGTCTGTTCTGGGATGAGTCGCTGGCCCGATTTGTTCCGCCAGAAGGTCCCATACAGCCGCAATTCGCGTGTAGCTGTTCGCAGGACCGAGTGAGCAGTATGCTGCGCAATTTGGGCGCTGACGAGGTGGCGGACATTATTCGTGAGCAGGGCAATGTAGAAGTGGGTTGCGAATTTTGCGGTGCGCAATATCGCTTTGATCCGATTGATGCAGCGCAGCTCTTTACCGACGGTTCGGCGCCTGCGTCCGATGCCATCCAGTAGCCCCAGTCTGTTTCCTAAAGCCCCCCATGACCCTTGCAAACACCCACCCCTTGCCGACTGTGGCACTTGTATTTGACTTTGGTGGGGTGCTGTTTAACTGGCGACCAACGGATTTGGTGGCGCAGTGCTTCCCGGATAGAGCGTCTGGCCCAGAGGCCGCGCAGGCATTGATGACTGACATTTTTCAAGGCCTCACGCTCAACAGTGATTGGGCGGCCTTTGATCAGGGAAAAATAGCCCCTGAGCCGTTGGCTGAAAAAATTGCTGTACGCACAGGCCTGCCTGTATCCGGTGTGGCGAGCTTGATTGCCGCGATCCCAGACCACTTGACACCAAAAGCCGATACCGTGGAGTTGCTCGCGCGCTTGCATGATGCCGAGGTGCCGTTGTACTTTCTGTCCAACATGCCTGCGCCGTATGCACGCGAACTGCAAGCCCGCCATGCGTTTTTAAGTTACTTTCAGGCAGGCGTTTTTTCTGGCGACGTGGGCGTGAGTAAGCCCGATGCAGCTATTTACGACTTGGCTGTCGCCGCCTCGGGTCGCGCCAAGGGAAGCCTGTTGTTTGTTGATGATTTGGCTGAGAACATAGCGGTGGCCGAGTCGCTTGGTTGGCAAGGCGGTATCGTGTTTAAGAGTGCTGAGCAAGTGGGTAAAGCGCTTGAGGTCATGGGTATTTTGTAGCCCGGTGCCTCCTATAAGGAATGACATGACTGAACAGGTGTTGGCTAGCGCAGAGAGTATGCGCGCTTTGATCCGAAAGAAAACCCAACTCAAGGGTCGGCAGGCGAGCGGTGACATGCTTGCGGCGGTGGATAGCTTGTTGGGCCCAGGTCCTTACCCCCGCGATCAACTCATAGAGTATTTGCACGTCTTGAATGATCATTACCGTGGCTTGCCAAAGCCGGCCTTAACGGCGCTGGCGCAGCGTTTGAACCTGCCCATGGCCGAGGTCTATGAGGTGGCCACGTTCTATCACCACTTCGAGGTGATTGCAGACGATGACCAGCGCGACAAGGTCACCATTCGGGTGTGTGATGGCTTGAGTTGCTCGCTAGCAGGGGCTCAGAATCTGCTAACCCGTTTGCCGACGTTGTTGGGCGAACCGAGTGCGCGTGTCGTCCCGGTGCCCTGCGTTGGACGCTGTGAGCAAGCGCCGGTTGCGGTGGTTCATCACAACCCCGTGGGGTACGCCACGCCTGAGCGCGTGGCAGACGTTGTGGCAAGTGGTCAACTCTTGCCCCGGTTGCCCGATGACGCAGGCGACTTTGACCCGTACCTGTATGTTGAGGCTCCCGTCACGGGGGGCGCACCGTCCGATAATGCGCCGCCCGATAGCGCACCGCCCTATGTGGGACTGGCGGCCTATCAAGCGGCTGGGGGCTATGCCCTTCTGCATGAGCTGTCGGTTGCGGATGCGGTCAAAAAGCAGCAAGCAATCGATGTCATGAGCGCGGCTGGTCTGCGCGGTTTGGGTGGCGCTGGCTTTCCAACCGGACGCAAGTGGGGCATTGTGCGCGATCAACCCGGCCCCCGTTTGCTGGCAGTCAACATCGATGAGGGCGAGCCCGGGACCTTTAAGGACCGGACCTATTTGGAGCGTGACCCGCACCGTTTCATCGAGGGGATGTTAGTTGCCGCCGCTGTGGTGGGAGTGGACGCTTGCTACATCTACTTGCGTGATGAGTACCACGGTTGTCGTGCCATCTTGGCGCATGAGTTGGCGCAACTTCAGGCCAACTCACCGGTTGCGTTACCGCACATTGAACTGCGACGTGGTGCCGGTGCCTATATTTGCGGCGAAGAGTCGGCAATGCTAGAGAGCATAGAGGGCAAGCGTGGCGAGCCGCGTATGCGGCCACCTTACATCGCCGAGGTCGGGCTGTTTGGACGCCCCACGTTGGCACACAATTTCGAGACGCTGTATTGGGTGCGTGATATTTTGACGCGCGGTGCGAACTGGTTTAGCGGCTTTGGTCTTGCGGGCCGCACCGGCTTGCGCTCGTTCAGTGTGAGTGGGCGTGTGCGTGCACCTGGGGTGAAGTTGGCCCCCGCCGGCATCTCATTGCGCGCCTTGGTCGATGACTACTGCGGTGGCATGGCAGATGGCCACGCGCTATACGGCTACCTACCTGGTGGCGCATCGGGCGGCATATTGCCCGCACGCTTAGCCGATGTGCCCCTTGATTTTGATACCTTGCAACCGCATGGTTGCTTCATTGGTTCTGCTGCAATTATTGTGCTGGGTCACCAAGATAAAGCCCGCGATGCAGCGCTCAATATGATGCGATTCTTTGCCCATGAGAGCTGTGGTCAATGCACGCCTTGCCGCGTGGGTACGCACAAGGCGGCACAGCTCATGGCGCAGCCATCATGGGACGGTGAGGTGTTGGCGGATTTGGCGCACGTCATGGCTGACGCGTCGATTTGCGGTTTGGGTCAAGCGGCGCCCAACCCCTTGCGGTGTGTACAGACTTACTTCCCTGAGGAGGTGCGGTGATGGATAAAGAAATGATCCCCTTTTCCCTGGATGGGCAACCCGTCAGCGCGTTTGCCGGCGAGCCTATTTTGGAGGTCGCTAAGCGTCACGGTGTGGACATACCTCACCTGTGCTTCAAATCGGGTTACCGCGCAGACGGCAATTGCCGAGCGTGTGTGGTTGAAATTGAAGGCGAGCGCGTTTTGGCGCCAAGTTGCTGTCGCGCGCCGACGGCGGGTATGCAGGTCGTTACGCAGAGCCCGCGTGTGCAAACGAGTCAGCGCATGGTCTTAGAAATGCTGCTCGCAGACCTACCAGACGCCGGCTTTAAGTGGACGGACGGAGACGCCACTGCGCCCAGCCCAACGCCGCCCTCTGGCGAGACGGACACGATAGGCCAGCACGGAGAGCTCAGTGAGTGGGCCACGCGTCTAGGGGTTACCGCGCGACCGGCATTGCAGGCCATACGCCGTGAGAGCGTTGCGGCCGACGTATCACATCCAGCGATTGCTGTGAATTTAGATGCGTGTATTCAATGCAATCGTTGCGTCCGTGCGTGTCGCGAAGAGCAGGTGAACGATGTCATCGGTATGGCTTTTCGTGGACATGAGGCACGCGTGGTGTTTGACCTAGAAGATGGTCTGGGGGACAGCTCGTGTGTGGCCTGCGGCGAGTGCGTGCAAGCGTGTCCGACCGGGGCTTTGATGTCGAAAACGCAGGTGGGTAGTCAGCAGGTGGATCACAAAGTGGACTCTGTTTGCCCGTTTTGTGGCGTGGGCTGCTTGTTGACCTACAACGTCAAAGACAACCACATTGTGCGTGTGGATGGTCGCGATGGCCCCGCCAACCATAGCCGCCTGTGCGTGAAAGGTCGCTTTGGATTTGACTACGCACACAATCCAGAGCGTCTGACGCGTCCGCTGATACGCAAAGCGGGGGTAGCCAAAACCATTGACCCATCGCGGCAAGCCAGCGATTGGTCCGATGTATTTAGGGAGGCCACTTGGGAGGAAGCGTTGGCGATAACGGGAAGCGGGTTCCGTGATTTGAAGATGCGTTTTGGGGCGAAAGCCTTGGCTGGATTTGGCTCTGCCAAGGGCAGCAATGAGGAGGCCTATCTGTTCCAGAAGCTGGTACGCACCGGGTTCGCTTCGAATAACGTGGACCACTGCACGCGCTTGTGCCATGCCTCTAGCGTGGCGGCTTTGTTAGAGGGGGTTGGCAGTGGCGCGGTAAGTAACCAGGTCAATGATGTGTCGAATGCCGAGATGATTTTTGTCATCGGCTCCAACCCTACGGCCAACCATCCTGTTGCCGCAACGTGGTTAAAAAATGCTGCCAAGCGCGGTGCCAAAGTGGTGTTGGCTGACCCGCGGGTCACCGAGATTGGCAAGCATGCGTGGCGAACGCTGTCCTTCAGGCCGGATACCGATGTCGCGATGCTGAACGCGCTCATACACACGGTGATTGATGAGGGCTTGGTGGACGCGGAATTCATTGCGAATCGGGTGGATAACTACCAAGCGATTTGCGAGAACGTAAAGGGCTACAGCGCCGAGTTGATGGCGCCCATTTGCGGCATACCTGCCGAGCGCTTGCGAGAGGTTGCGCGGGCTTTTGCGCAGGCCAAGGGGGCGATGATTTTATGGGGCATGGGTGTTAGCCAACACATTCATGGGACGGACAACGTGCGTTGCCTCATTGCCTTGTCGACGATCACAGGCCAGATTGGTAAGCCAGGCTCTGGGCTACATCCTTTGCGTGGGCAGAACAACGTCCAGGGTGCCAGCGATGCCGGACTGATTCCCATGATGTTTCCCAACTATCAACGGGTTGACCAGCCTGAGGCGCATGCTTGGTTTGAGCAGTTCTGGGACTGTGAGCTGGATAAAGAGCCGGGCCTGACCGTGGTGGAAATCATGCACCATGCACTGCTAGATGACACGGACGTGCGCAAGGTGCACGGCATGTATGTGATGGGTGAAAACCCCGCCATGAGCGACCCCGACCTCAATCATGCGCGCCATGCGCTGTCCAGCCTAAAGCATTTGGTTGTGCAAGATATCTTCTTGACCGAAACGGCATGGCTTGCCGACGTGGTCTTGCCTGCGACGGCGTGGCCGGAAAAGACCGGTAGCGTGAGCAATACCGACCGCATGGTTCAATTAGGTCGGCAGGCGTTGCTGCCGCCGGGTGACGCCAAGCCAGACTTGTGGATCATCCAGCAAATAGCGCAACAGATGGGCCTAGCGTGGCAATACGAGGGCGAGCATGATGGCGTTGCCGCGGTGTTCGAGGAAATGCGACAAGCCATGCATGCGGCGATTGGCGGCATCAGCTGGGAGCGCTTAAGTCGCGAGTCCAGCGTGACCTATCCGTGCTTAGACGCGAATGACCCAGGCTCGCCAACTGTTTTCATTGACAGATTCCCAACGCCCGATGGACGCGTGAAATTGGTGCCAGCCGACATCATCCACGCGGACGAGCGGCCAGATGCAGACTTTCCGTTTGTACTGATCACGGGACGCCAGTTGGAGCATTGGCATACGGGCAGCATGACGCGACGCTCAGAGGTGTTGGATGCCATTGAGCCAATCGCCACCGCCAGCATGTGCAGCGCTGAGTTGCGCGCGCTGGGTCTGGTTGCAGGGGACGTGATCACCGTGCGGTCACGCCGAGGCGAATTGGTGTTGCACGTCCGCCTAGATGACGGTACCCCGATGGGGGCGGTATTCATGCCATTTGCCTATGCCGAAGCGGCGGCCAACTTGCTGACCAACGCCGCGCTGGACCCCTTTGGCAAGATACCGGAGTTTAAGTATTGCGCTGTCGCGGTTATCGCGGGTGGTCGCTTACAGCCGCCCGCCGAATACGGGAAAATAGCGGATCGCTTGACACCCACCCATTGAGTCCCCACAGCGGGGGCGTCATTTCGCCATAGGGCGTTTTAAACGGAGTTCACATGGTTCCCGAAAATTTGGTCATTCACCAAGAGAGTCGCGTTTTAGAGGTGACTTACACCGGCGGCGAGACGATGCGTATACCGTTGGAGTTGATGCGGGTGTACTCCCCGTCTGCCGAGGTGCGCGGGCACGGACAAGGGCAAGAGGTGCTGCAGAGCGGCAAACGTGAGGTGACCATTGTGTCGGTGCAGCCGGTTGGCAACTACGCGATTCAACCCACCTTCAGCGATGGCCACGACAGTGGCCTATACACCTGGGACTATTTACGTCACCTAGGCGTCGATCAGGACACGTTGTGGGCCGAGTATCTGGCGCGCTTGGAAGCGGCTGGGCGTGGTCGTGATGACGCAATGCCCATTAATCAAACGGGCTCCGCCTGTAGCAGTTAATTTTTTATAAAGGAAATCTCGCTTATGTCTACCACGTACTTAGTGACCGGCGCCAACCGCGGCATTGGTTTAGAAATAGCTAAACGCGTGCTGGCCAATGGTGACCGTCTCGTCGCTGTTTGCCGCCACCCTGAAACGGCGGATGCCCTCAATGCGCTGGTGGCAGGCCACGCTGGCCACGCCCAAGTGTATGGCGCTGACACCTGCGATGCGCCCGCTCTTGAGGCGATTGCGTCTAGCCTGACCACACCAGTCGATGTGGTGATTTGCAATGCGGGTGTCATGAGCGCGCGGGGTGGTATCGCCGATGTGGGCAATGAGGCCAGCAGTATCTCCGATGCCTTGATGACAAACGTGGCCGGGCCTTTCTTCACCACACGGGCATTTTTGCCAGCCCTCAAAGGGGCGGCGGTGCCGCGAGTCGCCGTTATCTCGTCCTTAATGGGAAGCCAGCAGCATCAGGGTGCTTCGGCTTATTTTTATCGCGCGTCCAAGGCGGGCGCCAACAACATCATGGTGACGTTGGCCAACGAGCTGAAGGGTGCTGGCATTACGGTTGCGGCCTTCCATCCGGGGTGGGTACAAACCGACATGGGTGGTGCAAACGCCGATATCACCCCAGCACAGAGCGCCGCGGGCTTGGTTGCGCAGTGTCAAGCGCTCACATTAGAGAAAACGGGCGGCTTCTTTAACTACGATGGCAAGCCGTTACCGTTGTAAGCGGTTACGCTGCGAAACGCGAAACGCCTATCAGCATTCAGCGCGGGGGTCGTGCCTAGCCAAGCGGGTTAAGAGGTGGTTGACCTCCGCTTGCGCGGCTGCCGTGAGTTTTCCGCCGGGTGAACGCTGCACGTCACTGGCGATGATGCCGCGGCGCATCATGATGTGTTTGCGAACGGCCAAGCCCACACCGGGCTGCTGTTCGTAGCGCAACAGCGGGAGGTGGGCATCGAATAAATCGTGCGCCGCCTCGATTTCGCCGCTGGTTTTTAGACGCACCACGTCGCACAACATGTCGGGGAAGCAATAGCCGGTATTCGCACCGTCGGCCCCGCGCGACATTTCGTAGTCTAGAAATAACCCGCCATTTCCGCACAGGATGGCGAGGTGGCGCATGGTCTTGTCTTGCTCAAATTTTCTCAGGGTAGAGATTTTTTCCAAGCCCGGCCAGTCCTCATGCTTGAGCATGGCGATAGAGGGGATCTCGTTGACCATCTTGCAAATGACGGCCGGTGACATTTGCACCGAAAAAGTCAGCGGGTAGTCTTGCAAAACAATGGGCACGTCGGCCCCGATGGCGTCAGCTGCCTGGCGGTAATAGGTCACGATTTGGTCGTCAGTGCGCAGGGTGTTTGGCGGCGCAATCATGACGCCGCTCGCGCCAATCGCCATGACCTCATGCGTTAACTCGCGCATGCTGGCAAAGCCCGGAGAGGAGACACCCACGATGACCGGTAACTTACCCGCCTTAGCGACCATGCCCTTGGCAATGGCGACACTCTCACGCAGTGACAGCTTTGGCGCTTCACCGAGTTGACCCAGCACGGTAATACCCGTGGCGCCAATGCCCACATAAAACTCGGTTAACCGGTCCATGGAGGCGTAGTCGACTGCGCCGTCAGGTGTAAAGGCCGTGGGGGAGATGGGAAATACGCCTTGGGCGTTGTTTAAGCCTGTCGTCATTAGATACGTGATGAAGGTGGTTGGGAGTGTGGCGCACCGTGGCGCTTCAAGCCTGTATTAGGCCAAGAACAGGGTCGGCTGGCAAGCGCAAACGTGACCCTTGTTTGTATCGGGCCCAATGGGGCCCAATGTGGCCAGGGTAGCTTAGCGCCGCGCAAGGGCGCGGCTGATAATATAGGCGCAACGGCTCAAGACCACCGCATTAGCAACCCCCTTAATTTTGGGTTACTGAAACTTCTATACAGTCGAGTTTTTTGACTTGCTAAGAAAGCCTTTTTCTATGAATGCTGCGCTTAAAGAGGCGTTACAGTCCGTCTGGTGTGAGGACTTGCAGGCCTCCATCGTTGACGGTGGAATGCTTAAACAATGTGACGTCGCCGACCATGTAGCCACCATCCGCTTGGTGTACGGCTTTGCGGCAAAGTCGCAGCACGCAGCAATGCAACAGCGCGTGACGGCCGCTGCGCTGACGGTCGAGGGTGTGCGCGAGGTGCAGGTGGTGATTGATACAGAGATCGTTGCCCACGCGGCCCAACACGGGGTCGAGCGCCTGGGGCAGGTTCGTAACGTGGTCGCTGTGGCATCGGGCAAGGGCGGCGTTGGCAAAAGCACGACAACCGTCAACTTGGCGTTGGCGCTGGCCGCCGAAGGTGCGCGGGTGGGTATATTGGATGCGGATATTTATGGTCCCAGCATCCCCACGATGCTGGGTATCACCGGGCGTCCCGAGAGCGAGGATGGCAAGTCCATAGAGCCTAAAGAGGGCCACGGTTTGCAGGCCAGCTCGATTGGTTTCTTAATCGACAAGGATCAGGCCATGATTTGGCGTGGCCCCATGGTCACCCAGGCTCTTGAGCAGTTGTTACGGCAAACCAACTGGCGTGACCTAGATTACTTGCTGATTGACCTGCCGCCCGGTACGGGAGATATCCACTTGACCTTGTCGCAGCGGGTGCCGATCACGGGGGCGGTCATCGTTACAACACCGCAAGAGGTGGCTTTGATGGATGCCCGTAAGGGCTTACGGATGTTTGAAAAAGTGTCGGTGCCTGTCCTCGGCTTGGTCGAAAACATGGCGATGCACCATTGCTCCAACTGCGGACACATCGAGCACATTTTTGGTAGTGGCGGCGCGCAGACCATGGCCAAGGACTTCAACATACCGGTCTTGGCCAGCTTGCCATTGGACATTCGGATTCGTCGCGACGCCGATGACGGTCGTCCAACCATGGTCTCAGACCCTGATAGTGACGTCAGTGCCATCTACCTTGCCATGGCGCGTAAGGTGTCTGTCTCTGTGGCCAAGCTGGGGAAAGACATGAGCAGCAAATTCCCCAAGATTGTGGTGCAAAAAACATGACGCTACGCCGCAAGGACAGCCCCTAGCACCATGATTTCTGATCGCGTAACGGGACTCATTTTGGCTGGTGGCCGGGGCAGTCGCATGGGCGGGCAGGACAAGGGTTTGCAGCGGGTGCGCGGTCTGCCGTTGGTGGCGCATATGTTGCGGCGCTTGGCGCCGCAAGTGCAAGAGGTGGTGATCAACGCCAACCGTCATCTGGATGCGTATCAGGCATTTGGTCCAACCATCGTGCCCGACGTGAGCGGCGATTTCCAAGGTCCTTTAGCGGGCATGATGGCGGGCTTTCCCTACTGCAAAACCGAATGGATGATGGTGGTGCCATGTGATGTGCCCGATCTGCCCACCGATGTGGTGACCCGGTTAGTCGAGGCGGCAGAGGCGGCTCACGCCGTGGCCGCGATGCCGTGTACAACCGAGGCGGATGGACGCAAGCAAACCCATCCCGTGTGTTTGTTGTTGCGTGGCGAGCTGAGTGAAAGCCTGACCTTGTTTATGCAAAGCGGTGGTCGAAAAATTGATAGTTGGACCACTTCGCTGGGCGCACTGACGGTGCCGTTCGCAGACTCAAAGGCATTTTTTAACGCCAATACCTTGGCAGATTTAAGGCAACTCGAGCAAAGCTAAAACCCGCGGACGCGCTTGCAGCCTCCGTTGATACCTACCTGCATTCAATGGTGAGAAAATCGCTGTTGGCCAATAAGCCCAAAGTCGTATGCACCGTCCCCTGTTAAGTCACTCCTCTGTACCGCTGGTCACCGAAGTCGAGGTGGTCGATGAGTTGGGCCGTAAAAAGCGCATTCATATTCCCGGTGAGCGCCCGCTGACCATTTTTGTTAACAAGCAAGAACTGGTCACCTTGATGACCTTGGGTGGTGAGCCTGAGGCCTTGGTCTTGGGTTGGCTGCGCAACCAGCGCCTCATTCAATCCTTAGACGATGTGCTGGCTGTTCAAGTGGACTGGGATGTAGGGGCTGCGGCGGTCACCGCACGACCAGAGGTATTGGCGCTGTGGAAAGACGCCCAACAACAGCGCACCGTGACCACGGGTTGCGGGCAGGGGACGATATTTGGTGATGTCATGGCAGACATCGACAGCATACAACTCGACCCGCAAGCGCGTTTGCCGCAAGACACACTGGTGGCTGTGGTGGGCGCTATCAGAACCCAGCCATCCATCTACAAGCAAGCAGGCTCTGTGCACGGTTGCGGTTTGTTTCGTGGTGATGCGTTGTTGATGTTTGTCGAAGATGTGGGACGACACAACGCCGTTGATGCCATTGCCGGCTGGATGTGGCTGAACAACCTGCAGGGTGATGACTTGGTGTTTTACACCACGGGTCGCTTGACTTCGGAAATGGTGATCAAGGGGGCACAAATGGGGATTCCTTTCTTGTTGTCTCGCTCAGGCGTTACCAATATGGGGCTGGACATGGCCAAGCGCGTCGGGCTGACTTTGGTGGGGCGCTGTTCGGGTCAACACTTTTTGATCTATCACGGTGCAGAGCGCATCGTTCCCAGCGCCGTTGACGTGGCAGCGGTCACGTCTTAACGTTTTTGTCATCGCATGTTCATTGACAGTCTGATCGCGGCGTGGGGGATGTTGATCTCCTTAGATTCGACGTTATTTGAGATCATTTTTCGCTCGCTGGCGCTGAGCGCGATGGCTTGCTTGCTGGCGTGTGTGCTGGGAATCGCCAGCGGGTCTTGGCTGGCGTTGGTCGATTTCCGTGGACGCGGCGCTGTGCTGACCGTTTTAAATACCAGCCTAGCGCTGCCCTCGGTGGTCGTGGGGTTGGTGGTGTACTTGTTGCTGTCACGGTCGGGTCCGCTGGGGTTTTTGGGGTGGTTGTATTCCTTCAAAGCGATGGTGTTCGCGCAAACCGTACTGGTTCTGCCGGTGGTGATCGCGCTCACCCGCCAGCTCATTGAGCGCGCCGAAGGGCAGCAAGGTGAAGGCCTGCGGGCGATGGGGGCAGGTACAGCGGTGCGCGGCGTGCTCTTGGCATGGAACGAACGCTTTGCGTTGCTGACCGTCGTCTTGACCGCCTTTGGTCGTGCGGTTTCTGAGGTGGGTGCGGTGATGATCGTCGGCGGCAATATGGAGGGATTTACCCGGGTCATGACCACCGCGATAGCGCTGGAAACCAGCAAGGGCGATCTGCCGATTGCGCTGGGTCTGGGCGTGGTGCTGTTGGCGGTGGTTTTGCTCCTCAATATCTTGATGGGGGTTGTGTTGCGCCGTACGGGTGGGTCTGCTGTGCCGGGTAACGACGCGCGTGTGATGCGGGGGGCTGCATGACGGTGCCACTGTGGACGCTGCGCGATGTGTCGGTTCGCTTGCGCACCTACGCAACCGACTCGGTGGCATTGCAGTCGATTAGTTTGCGCATCGATGCGGGTGAGCGCATCGCCTTAGTGGGTAGTAATGGCTGTGGCAAAAGTACCCTGTTGCGCACCCTCGCAGGCTTGCTGTCGGTTGACGACGGCGGGACCATAGCGCAAACGCCTGCAAGGCATGGCTTGCTGGCGCAGACGCCCCATTTGCTCAGACTATCCGTGCTCAATAACATCCGCCTCGCCTTGTGGCTGCGTGGTACACCGTGGCGTGCATCAAGAGAGCCGGCGCTGCGTGGGTTGCGTGCGCTTCGCTTGGACGATTTGGCGATGCGTTCCGCCACCCAGTTGTCGGTTGGGCAGCTGCAGCGTGTGGCCTTGGCGCAGTGCTTGGTCGTTGACCCCGATGTGCTGTTGTTGGATGAGCCAACAGCCAGTCTCGATCCGCACGCCAAGCAGGATGTAGAACGCATCATCACGGACTTTGTGGCAGAGCAGCCCGCCGCAGCGTCGCTAGATAGGGGGGTAGCGTCATTGCCTAAAACAGTGGTCTTCGCGAGTCACAATTTAGGGCAAGTGAAGCGTTTGGCAACACGGGTTCTGTACATGGAAGGCGGCCGTGTGTTGGTCGATTTACCCGTAGACGATTTTTTTAATGAGACGCTCATGGCAACACAAGCCGAGTCGGCACATCTGTTTTTAAGAGGTGAGTTGCTGTGACAGCGTGGTTGACAGGTGAACGAGAGGACGTGGCATGAAGTCATTGGCGGATATTACGGCGGCGCTCGCAGGGTATGACCCGCAGTCGGTACATGTAGATGATGTGGTCAACATCGCGTGTAGTCTGGTGACCTCGTTGCGGCACGACCCCACGCAGTTTGAAACGCGCTCGATTGGTGACGCAACCGGTCGGGTATTGGCGCTGGATGTGATCTCTCCGATTAGCGTGCCGCCCAATGACAATTCGGCGATGGATGGGTATGCCTTCGTCTTCGGTGACTGGGACGGTCACACGCCTTTGCGCTTGCATGTTGTGGGGCGCGTGTTGGCGGGTGACGCAGCGCAATTGCCCCAGCCGCTGCAAGCAGGGCAGTGCGTGCACATCATGACCGGCGCGCCCATGCCCGTAGGCGCTGACACCGTGGTGCCGTCTGAGTTGACGACCCGCGATGAGGCCGGCGTGTTGGTCAAGGGTGGTGGCTTGCGCGCGGGTGATAACCGCCGCCTGCTTGGGGAAGATCTGCGCGCGGGCGGCGTCGCCTTAGCGGCGGGGCAGGTGTTGCATAGCGCGGCGGTGGGCCTGTTGGCGAGTTTGGGCATGGCGACGGTTACGGTGGTGCGTCGCCCGCGCGTGGCCTACTTCTCCACGGGCAGTGAAATTCTGAGTTTAGGCGAGACGCCGCGCCAAGGCGCGGTGTATGACAGCAACCGCTGGGTGATGCTCTCGTTACTGCGGAGTTGGGGGGCAGAGCCCATCGATATGGGCGTGGTGCCTGATGACCCGCAACAACTCGAGGCGGCGTTTCAACGCGCGGCGGCGCAGGCGGATTTGGTGATCAGCAGCGGCGGTGTGAGCGTGGGCGAGGCCGACCACACCAAAGCGATGATGCGTCAACTTGGGGATGTGGTTTTTTGGCGGGTTGCCATGCGCCCTGGACGCCCGATGGCCGTTGGGCGTGTGGCGGGTTGTCCTGTCTTCGGGTTGCCAGGGAACCCTGTGGCGGTGATGGTCACTTTCTTAGCCTTTGTGCGCCCTGCGTTGCAAACGCTGATGGGGACGGCGGTGAGTCGCCTACCGCAATCACAGGTGCGCAGCGTCGCTGCGATTCGCAAGCGGCCGGGCCGTACCGAGTATCAGCGTGGGTTTTGCCGCATTGATGCCAACGGTGTTGCCTGTGTGGAGGTGCTACCCAACCAAGGCTCTGGCGTCTTGAGTGGCATGGTGCAGGCTAATTGTTTGGTGGTGCTCGATCATGCACAGGATGCGGTGGCAGCGGGAGACCTGGTCACCGTTTGGTGGCTAGACCGATTTATCTAGCGGGTCTATTTAGACGACTCATTATTGGATTTTGCTGCCAGCAAGCGCGTGAATAAATATCGTTCGCAGTCGGGGTCACTGCAGTCTTGGCAGACCCAATCGCTGCGACCTTGGGATTCGGGCTGCGCGTCTAGCCAGTCTTCACGGGACAGCTGCGTTGCGATGGTCCGCCATGCGGCATCCACGCGGGCCTCGTTTTTGCCATAGACCACGTGGTAGTCCCAACCATGTTGCGAGAGGTGTTGGCGCAAAAGGGTATCGACGCCGCCTTGGTGCTGCGGTCCATCGCGCTGTCCAGCTTCTTCCTGCCAAGGCAAATCCAAGCCCATTAACAAGCGGATACGTTTGCCGCCCGCTGTCTCAGCGGCGCGCGCCTGTTCCCAGATGGCATCATCCTGAAAGTAATAACGGCTATACGCCGCTGTCATGATCGATGTGGTGTCGGCGATGACCAAGGCGTGGGCCTCCTGCTTAGTGGCTTTGAGCGCAGACACCGCGCGCGTGATCGCGTCTTCATGGGTGGTCGCGATACTGGCTTGGTCGTGGGCGGCGGGGAGCCTGCCGTGGGCGTTAACCCATGTGCGCAGGGTTTCCTCTACCAAAACGGCTGGGATATCCAGACGGTGCGCGCGCGCGACGAGGGCGTGGCTTAGCGCAGTTTTGCCGGTGCTTTCGGCGCCCAGCAGCGCGACGACCGTTGTCTGCAAATTAGGGACCTGTCGATGGGGTCTGATCGGATGAACGGGCCGCCGCAGGGTCGACCGTATTGGGATTTGTCGGCTTGGCGTACTGCACAAAAATCTCGTTGCTCTTCACCATGCCAAGCTCTTTGCGGGCATAGGCCTCTATGACTTCTAGGCCTTCTTTCAGGTCGCGCAGCTCGCTTGTAATTTGCTCGTTGCGCAGATGCAGAGCCGCGTTGTCTTCCTCGAGGGCGCTCAGTTGGCTGCGCAGATCGCCAACGTCAGGCAAGCTGCCACGCCCAAACCACAGCTGTCCTTGTAAGACCAAGAGCAGCAAGGCCAAGGCAGCCGGGACGAGGTAGGGGCGTAGTTTCATGTTGCAGTTGCGCCTTGTAAACGGGTTGATCGGTTACAAAGCGCAGTTTAACGCTTAGCGCAAATTGTAGAAAGCGCTTCGACCAGGATATTGAGCCACTTCGCCCAAGTCCTCTTCGATACGGAGTAACTGGTTGTACTTGGCCATGCGATCGCTTCGGCTCAATGACCCGGTTTTTATTTGGCCGGCATTGGTTCCCACGGCAATATCTGCGATGGTGCTGTCTTCCGTCTCGCCAGACCGGTGGCTAATGACGGCGGTGTAACCGGCGCGCTTAGCCATCTCAATGGCAGCAAAGGTCTCGGTGAGTGTGCCAATTTGGTTGATCTTGATCAGGATAGAGTTGGCGATTCCTTTGTCGATGCCTTCTTTCAAAATTTTGGTATTGGTCACGAACAAGTCGTCGCCGACCAACTGCACCTTTGATTTCAAGCGGTCGCTGAGTAGCTTCCAGCCGTCCCAGTCGTCCTCTGCCATGCCGTCTTCGATGCTGATAATCGGGTACTTGTCTACCCACGTTGCCAACATATCGGTCCAAGCTTGTGCGGAGAGTGTGAGGCCTTCGCCCTCTAGGCAGTACTGGCCATCTTTGTAGAACTCACTGGCTGCGCAGTCGAGACCCAAGGCAATTTGCTCGCCTGGCGTGTAGCCGGCAGCGGCAATGGCATCCAAAATCAGCTGTATGGCCGCCTCGTGGCTGTCCACGTTCGGGGCAAAGCCACCTTCGTCACCGACGGCAACGCTCATGCCTTTGTCGTGCAATATTTTCTTCAAGGCATGGAAGGTCTCCGCGCCCCAACGTAGGGCCTCGCGGAAGCTAGGCGCTCCCACGGGGATGATCATCAACTCTTGCAAGTCGAGGTTGTTATTGGCGTGTGCGCCGCCGTTCACCACGTTCATCATGGGTACAGGCAATTGCACGCCGCTCATGCCGCCAAAGTAGCGGTAAAGGGGAAGTCCCGCCTCTTCTGCTGCGGCGCGCGCGACCGCCATGGACACGGCGAGCATCGCGTTGGCACCCAAACGCCCTTTGTTTTCTGTGCCGTCGAGGTCGATCAAGGTCTTGTCCAAGAAACCCTGCTCTGACGCGTCGAGGCCGATGATGGCTTCTGAGATTTCTGTGTTGATGTGCTCCACGGCCTGCATCACGCCTTTGCCGAGGTAGCGGGCTTGGTTGCCGTCACGCAACTCAATGGCTTCACGCGAACCAGTGGATGCACCGGACGGTACGGCCGCACGGCCCATAACGCCAGACTCTAGTAAGACGTCGCATTCAACCGTTGGGTTGCCGCGGCTGTCCAAAATTTCCCGACCGACAATATCTACGATAGCGCTCATGTTGCGTTTCCTTTGGTGTTTTAGTGTGCCTGCACAGGCAGGCTAAAGTTAAAAGAGTTGTAAGTAGCGTGTCTTGATTAGACCCGACGTTCTGCGCACGTGCGACCCTCTCGTTGGCGCTTGCCGTGTTACTCGAAGTTGTTTTCTAGAAAACCATGTCGCTTGGTCGCTTGGTCTAATGCCAGCAGGGTTTCTAGCAACGGTCGCATCTGATGCAAGGGCACCGCGTTGGGGCCATCACTCATTGCATTTTTCGGGTCGGGGTGCGTTTCCATGAACAGGCCGGCCACGCCGACCGCGACGGCTGCACGCGACAAGACAGGCACCATCTCGCGCATGCCGCCGCTGCTGGTACCTTGCCCACCCGGTAGCTGCACACTGTGGGTGGCATCAAACACCACGGGCGCACCCGTCTCCCGCATGATCGCCAAGCTACGCATATCGGATACGAGGTTGTTGTAGCCAAAGCTGGCGCCACGCTCACACGCCATAAAGTTGTCTTCTGGCAAGCCCACCTCTCTGGCAGCCGCACGCGCTTTATCGATGACATTTTTCATGTCATGCGGCGCCAAGAACTGCCCCTTCTTGATGTTGACCGGTTTGCCGCTTTGGGCAATGGCACGAATGAAGTCGGTTTGTCGGCAGAGAAATGCGGGTGTCTGCAAAACGTCTACAACAGCGGCAACTTGCGCAATTTGTTCTTCGCTGTGTACGTCGGTTAACACAGGGATGCCCAATGCCTGCTTGACACTGGCCAAGATGGCCAGACCCTCGTCGATGCCAGGGCCCCTAAACGTGGTGCCGCTAGATCGGTTTGCTTTGTCAAAGCTGCTCTTGAAGATAAAGGGAATACCCAGCTCAGTCGTGATCTCTTTGAGGGTGCCTGCTGTATCCATTTGCAATTGCGCCGATTCGATGACGCAGGGCCCGGCAATCAGGAAAAATGGCTTGTCTAGTCCGATTTCAAAGTTGCATAGCTTCATGGTGAGACCTTTGGGTAGGGGGCATGGTTTGAAAGGGTCACCCGGTCAGCTCGCTGACTTGGCGGCGCGCTGGGTCAGCGATGCCTTGATGAACGCGTTAAACAAGGGGTGGCCATCCCAAGGCGTGGACTTGAATTCAGGGTGGAACTGCACGCCAACGTACCAGGGGTGCACGTTGGTGGGTAACTCCACAACTTCTGTGAGTTGCTCGCGCTGCGTGAGTGCGGAAATCACCAAGCCGGCATCGCGCAGCTGGTCTAGGTAGTTCACGTTGGCTTCGTAGCGATGGCGGTGACGTTCGGTGACGACGTCGCCGTAGATCGCATGCGCAATGGTGTCCTTGCGAACGTCTGAGGTTTGCGCACCCAAACGCATGGTGCCGCCTAAATCGGAGTTGGCTGAGCGCTTTTGAATCGTGCCATCGGCATCCTTCCACTCGTCAATCAGCGCGATCACGGGTGTCTTGGTATCGGGTTCAAACTCGGTGGAATTGGCGTCTGCGAGTCCGGCGACATGTCGCGCAAACTCGATGGTGGCGACCTGCATACCCAAGCAAATACCCAGATACGGCACCTTGCCTTCACGCGCAAATTGCGCGGTTGAAATTTTGCCTTCGACGCCGCGCTGACCAAAGCCACCGGGCACCAAAATGCCGTCATAGGCATCGAGTTGGCTGATGTTGCTAGACGATAGCGTTTCCGAGTCGATGTAGCTGATGTTCACTTGAACGTGGTTTTTGAGACCGGCGTGGCGCAGTGCCTCGTTGACTGATTTATAGCTGTCCGACAATTCGACGTATTTGCCGACCATTGCGATGTTGACTTCGCCTTGTGGGTTGCCGACGGCCTGCACCAAGTTATCCCAACGGGCTAGCTTGGCTGGCGGGGTGTTCAAACGCAACTTGTCACAGATGAGGCCATCCAGACCTTGCTCGTGCAACAGGCGCGGGACCTTGTAAATGGTATCCACATCGGGCATGGAGATCACACCCCAGGCCGCGACGTTGGTAAACAGCGATATCTTCTCGCGCTCTTCATCGGGAATACGGCGATCGGCACGACAGAGCAAGGCGTCGGGTTGAATACCGATCTCGCGTAGCTTTTGAACCGTGTGTTGCGTGGGCTTGGTTTTCAGCTCACCCGCAGCGCCTAACCAAGGCAAGTAGGTCAAGTGGACAAAGGCGGCCATATTGGGCCCCATGCGCAAACTGAGTTGGCGCACAGCCTCTAGAAAGGGCAGCGACTCGATATCACCGACCGTGCCGCCGATTTCGACGATGGCCACATCGACCGCATCTCGGGTGCCGATACCAGCGCCGCGTTTAACGAAGTCTTGAATTTCATTGGTGACATGCGGGATCACTTGGACGGTTTTGCCCAAGTAGTCACCACGGCGCTCTTTCTCGAGAACGCTTTTGTAAATTTGACCGGTTGTGAAGTTGTTGGCCTTCTTCATGCGCGCTTCAATGAAACGCTCATAGTGGCCGAGGTCGAGGTCGGTCTCCGCCCCATCGTCGGTCACGTACACCTCACCATGCTGAAACGGTGACATGGTGCCCGGATCAACGTTTAGGTAGGGGTCTAACTTGATGAGGGTGACTTTGAGGCCGCGTGACTCTAGGAGTGCGGCCAGTGATGCAGATGCGATGCCCTTGCCCAATGAGGACACCACACCGCCGGTAACGAAGACAAATTTGGTCATTTCACGAGCGGGTGCTTGGCACTCGCGGCTTGTGGAAATTCTAATTATAGAGGCGTCAGAAGTGCGGGTGAGCGACAGGCGGGATGTGTGTCCGACGGTGCCGCGCTGCCAACGCGTCGCCTAGCCCCGCAGTCAGCCACTTGGACGCAAAAGTCGGCTAAATTACGGCTATGGCAGAAAAAATGGAATTTCCAGCGGGTACGACCCCAAGCGGTGTCGCAGGGCGCCACATCGTTTTGGGCTTAAGTGGGGGCATTGCCTGTTACAAGGCGGCCGAATTTTGTCGGGCGCTGATTAAGGCGGGGGCCACCGTACAGGTGGTCATGACGCCGTCCGCCGCGGAATTCATTACGCCAGTGACCATGCAGGCACTCAGTGGTCGGGCGGTGTTCATTAGCCAATGGGATGACCGTACTGCGGGGGGCGTGGACAACAACATGGCCCATATCAACCTCAGCCGGGAAGCAGATGCCATTGTGGTGGCGCCAGCCAGCGCTGATTTCATGGCCAAGTTGCTCCACGGTCGCGCCGACGAGCTGCTGAGCCTGATGTGCTTGGCGAGGCCGATAGAGCGCGTGCCCTTGATTCTTGCCCCTGCGATGAACCGTGAGATGTGGACACACCCCGCCACGCAACGCAATGTGGCGCAATTGCGCGCTGATGGGGCGCACGTTTTGGGCGTGGATGCGGGTGCCCAAGCGTGTGGCGAGGTGGGCGATGGTCGCATGCTGGAGCCGGATGCCTTGTTAGAGGCGGTGGATGCATTTTTCTACGACAAGTCTTTGGCGGGCCGGCATGTGCTGATTACGGCGGGGCCGACGGTCGAGGCCATTGATCCGGTGCGTGTATTGACCAACCGATCTAGCGGAAAAATGGGGTTTGCCTTGGCGTCGGCAGCTGCACGGGCGGGTGCGCGGGTGACGCTGGTGACGGGGCCGGTGGCACTGGCGACCCCCAGCGGGGTCCAGCGGGTGGATGTTTCCAGCGCCCAAGACATGTTCGCTGCCGTGCAGGCGGATGTGCACGATGCCCATGTGTTCATTGCTTGCGCCGCCGTAGCGGACTGGACGCCGGCGACGCCGGCAGCCCAAAAATTGAAAAAGGACGGGTCTGGCGAGCCCCCAGCCCTGCGCTTTGTGGAGACCGTGGATATTTTGGCGACCGTGGCAGCGAGCGCGCGTGCGCAGAGCGGTGACCTGTATTGCGTGGGTTTTGCTGCGGAGAGTCACGATCTTGAACGCCATGCACAGGCCAAACGAGAGCGGAAAAACGTCCCCTTATTGGTAGGCAACATCGGGCCGGCCACGTTTGGTCAAGACGACAATGCGTTGCTACTGGTGACTGCGCAGGGGACGGAGGAGATGCCTCTGGCATCCAAAAAGGCGCTAGCCCACGCGTTGATTAAGCGGATTGCCCAAGCGATTTAGGGCTTGCGATACCCCTTATTTTGTATACAATTCTATGAGGTCGCCGCGGTGCACGGAGCTGACGCCAATTGAGGAGGCGGTTTGCTCGCGGTTCGCGATCTCGAACAGGCTTACAGCGCCCGCAGTGGTGAGCCCTCACACGGTGTGCCTAGCGCACATCACTTCGAGTAAGCGAGAAAACGAATGGAAGCCTATTTGTTTGACTGGGCGAATTTACTTTTACGGTGGCTGCACGTCATTACGGCCATCGCTTGGGTGGGATCGTCTTTCTACTTTGTCTTCTTAGACAACAACCTCATCAAGCCCGAGTCGCCTGACTTGCTGGAAAAGGGCGTCGGCGGTGCCATGTGGGCCGTACATGGCGGGGGGTTTTACAACCCACAAAAATACATGGTCGCCCCCAAGAAAATCCATACGCACCTGCATTGGTTTTATTGGGAAAGTTACTCGACATGGTTAACCGGGTTCGCTTTGTTTTCGGTGTCTTATTTGTGGCAGGCCCAAACCTATATGGTGGACCCCAACTTGGTGGCTTGGACGCAATCGGAGGCGGTGCTTGTTGCGCTGGCGTTTCTGGCGGGCTTCTGGCTTATTTACGATACGCTTTGTCGCACGGTCGGTGCGCGTGACGGGGGCGATAAGTGGGTGGGTTTATTGGTATTCATCACCGTGGTTGCCGCTGCTTGGCTGGCCACGCATGCGTTTGCAGGTCGGGCCGCTTTTCTGTTAGTCGGTGCCATGATCGGCACGGCGATGAGTGCCAACGTTTTCTTCTGGATTATTCCGGGCCAGCGCAAGGTAGTGAAAGCCATGGGGGCTGGCGAGCCGATTGACCCGATTCACGGCAAACGCGGCAAACAGCGCAGCGTGCACAACACCTACTTCACCTTGCCCGTGTTGTTTGCGATGTTGAGCAACCACTACAGCTTCACCTATACGGGGCCCTATAACTGGGTGGTGCTCGTGTTGATGATGACGGCTGGGGCCTTGATCCGCCAGTTCTTTGTCATGCGACACGGCTTCAAACTGGGGCGTAACGCCAACCCCTTGCCCTATGCATTGGCGGGTGTGGCGGTGATTGCTGCGCTGGTGGTGGCCATGCGCCCACAACCGGAGCCGACCGATATGGCGTCAACCTCAACCGCAACCTCAGCCACGACCCCAGTCGCTGTTGATTTCGCCGAGGTGCGCGCCGTGGTGACGCAGCGCTGCGTGATGTGCCATGGGGAGGCCGTGCAAATGAAGGGTATCCGCCTGGATAGCGATGCGCGTATCGTGGCGCAAGCGCAAGCCATCTACCAGCAAGCCGTTGTGAGTCGGGCGATGCCCATGAATAACGGGACCGGTATGCTACCGTCAGAGCGCGCGCTGTTAGCCACTTGGTTTAAAAACGGGCCCACATCACGGTAAGTGACGGGATTTGGCGATCTCAACTTGTTCAGGGAGTGCACCGGTATGGCGACGTTGTTAATCAAAAATGCGCGGGCCATTGCCTGTATGGATGACGCGCAGACCGAATGGCGCGACGGCAGTATCTTCATCAGGGGCAACCGCATCGAGGCGGTCGGCCCTCAGGACACGCTGCCTCAAACGGCAGATCATGTGATTGATGCGAGCGGTCACGTGGTGACACCGGGTTTGATCAATACCCACCACCACATGACGCAGAGTTTGACCAAGGCGGTGCCCGTTAGCCAAAACGCCGAACTCTTCAGCTGGTTGCAGGGGCTGTATCCCATATGGGCTGGCCTAACACCCCACATGGTCAAGGTCTCTACGCAAGTCGCGATGGCGGAGTTGTTGCTCAGTGGGTGCACCACCACCAGTGACCATCTGTATATGTATCCGAATGGGGTGCGTTTGGACGACAGTATCGAGGGCGCGCAAGCCATTGGTATGCGCTTTGTGGCGACCCGTGGCAGCATGAGTGTGGGTGAAAGTGACGGCGGGTTGCCACCCGATCGCATCGTTGAAAAAGAGGATGCCATCTTGCATGACACCCGTCGATTGATAGAAACCTATCACGCCGACGATTTTGGTTCCATGCTCAATGTGTCGGTTGCACCGTGCTCGCCATTCTCTGTGAGCCAAGACCTCATGCGGGTATCCGCCGAATTGGCCCGCAGCTACGGCGTGCGTCTGCACACGCACCTAGCGGAAAACGACCATGATGTGCGCTACAGCCAAGAGAAGTTCAATTGCACGCCCACGCAGTATGCCGAGTCACTGGGGTGGGTTGGCGCGGACGTATGGCATGCGCATTGTGTGAAGCTAGACGCCGAGGGGATCTCCTTGTTCGCCGCCACGCGCACCGGTGTGGCGCATTGCCCTTGTAGCAATATGCGCCTCGCCTCGGGTATTGCGCCCATACGCAAGATGTTGGACGCAGGCGTTCCCGTCGGGTTAGGCGTTGACGGCAGTGCCAGCAACGACGCGGCACACCTCTTGAATGAAGCGCGTCAGGCCATGCTGCTGGCGCGGGTTGGCCGTGCGATGCAAGCGCCTGAGGTGCGGGACGGACAAACCTTTTTTGGCTGCGATTTGGGGCCCGCCGAAATGACGCCGCGCGATGCGCTGCACTTGGCGACCCGTGGCAGTGCCGAGGTCTTGGGTCGCGCGCACGATATTGGTCAGATTGCGGTAGGCATGTGCGCAGACCTCGCTTTGTTCGACGTGGGTGTCTTGGGTTTTGCAGGCGGTGCCGTGCATGACCCCATTGGGGCCTTGATGCTATGCGCCAGTGCACCGGCGCATTACGTGGTGGTGAATGGGCGGGTGGTTGTCGACCAAGGCCACTTACTTACCGTCGACCTGCCCGTGCTGGTCGAGCAGCACAACAAGCTCGCGCAACAACTGGTTGCCAGCGCCTAGGCCCTCGTGTCAGGGTCTTAGGGGCTTGCTCTTAGGAGCGTGGTCCGATTTTGCGCAGCGCCATGATCACGAGCTCCAGGGAGAACAGGACGATGAGGGTGCCCGCCAAGTCGCCAAAGGCCATGATGAAGGTGTCTTGAAGCAGATCGCTATTGCGCTCGAAGACAGAAAACCACAGCTGGTGGGCGCTGGCGCTGATCACAGCGAACAGGCTGGCCAAGCCGAGTAGGCCAGTCGTCTTGATGTTGCTTAACTCGGGATCAAGTCGCAGGTAGGTGATGGCGACTCTTCTGGCAAATAGTGGCGAGAGACCCGATATGAGCGCGGTTCCAATCGAAAAAATGGAGAGGGGAACATCGTAGTTGACCAAAACGATGATGAATGAGCCCAATACAATACCCAGAGCGCCCAACCAGCCGGCCAGCAACACGGCGGCGAGCCGAATGCCACTGGGTATAAAAATCCAGTTGACCCCAAATGAGCTCTCCAACTCGGTGAAGAGGCGGAAGTTTAGTTGAAAGCCAAGAAAATAGATGAGGGCAGTGGCGGCAACGATGAATAGGCTTTGGGAAACGTGCTTCATGGGGTGTTTATTGTTTTGATGTGTTTTTTATGATGCACATTAAGGCTGAGATTGTAGTTGTTTGAGCCCGTTTGGGCCGTGACCGCCCTCGTTAGCCCTAAAGGGTTCGGTGGCGCGGTTGCCAAAAAGAAAGAAAGTAGTCTGCGTTTATGGCGATTCAATGGTTTCCGGGTCACATGCACCTCACTCGTAAGGCGATTGAGGAGCGCATCAAGGGCATCGATGTGGTGATTGAGATGCTGGACGCGCGCTTGCCCGGATCGAGTGCCAATCCGATGTTGGCCGAGCTGATTCAGGGCAAGCCAACGCTCAAGGTACTGAGCAAGCAAGATATGGCGGCCCCAGATCGTACGGAGCAGTGGCTGACGCATTACAACGCCCAGTCGGGCGTGCGTGCGATTGCAATTGACGCGAGTATCCAAGCACCAGCGAAAACCCTGATTGAGGCCTGCCAACAGCTGGCACCCAACCGAGGCGGCGTGCACAAACCCATGCGTGTGCTGATCTGCGGTATCCCCAACGTCGGCAAGTCGACGTTGATCAATACCTTGAAGGGCAAGCGGGCGGTCAAAACCGGTGATGAGGCGGGTGTGACCAAGCTCGAGCAACGTGTGACGCTCGCACCTGACTTCTACCTTTACGACACCCCCGGTGTCTTGTGGCCCCGCATCATTGTGGCGCGCAGTGGCTACAACTTGGCAGCCAGTGGCGCGATTGGGGTGGCTGCGTTTGACGAGGAAACGGTGGCACTCGAGCTACTGGACTACCTCATTACGCATTACCCGGATGCGGTTGCGCATCGCTACAGCATTGCCAATGTCGCTGATTTTGTGGACACGGACTTGCTAGATGAGATCGCGAGGAAGCGCGGCGCCATCCAAAGTGGTGGGCGCATCAATGTGACCAAAGCGGCGGAGATTGTGATTCACGACTTCCGCGCGCAAATGCTTGGCCGTATCAGCCTAGAGACCCCAGACGAATTTGCGGCCTGGTTGGCCGAAGGCGAGCAGTTAGACGCCGAGCGCACGGTGCGCAAGGAGGCGACCAAGAAGGCCAAAAAGCAAGCCCGCCAAGCGGTCAAAAATGGACGCAACCCCGCATAAAATCGAACTTACCTGCGATGCTGTCACCTCTCACATAGGACGCCCCATGCCACGTTTTGCCGCCAATCTCTCGATGTTGTACACCGAGCAACCCTTTCTCGACCGGTTTCAGGCTGCGGCCAAGGATGGCTTTGAGGCGGTGGAGTACCTGTTTCCTTACGACTTTGCGCCCGAGGTGCTGGCCCAACAGTTGCAGGCTCATGGGTTGTCACAGGTCTTGTTCAATGCGCCGCCTGGGGACTGGGACGGTGGTGAGCGCGGTCTGGCGTGTTTGCCGGGGCGGGAGTCTGAGTTTCGCAGCGGCATTGAAAAGGCATTGACCTACGCGCGCCTGCTGGACTGTCCGCGCATTCATGTGATGGCGGGCTTGGCGCCCGCCGGTGTCGACCAGCAGGTGTTAAGCGAGACCTACGAGACCAACCTTGCTTGGGCCGCCACGCAAGCCGCGTTACAGGGCCGTGATGTGCTGATTGAGCCGATCAACACCCGTGATATCCCCGGATTCTTTTTGAACTACCAAGCGCAAGCGCATGAGATCGTGCAGCGCATTGGGATGGACAATATCAAGGTGCAAATGGATTTGTACCACTGCCAAATCATGGAAGGCGACGTGGCGATGAAGATTCGCCAGTACCTGCCGACGGGACGGGTCGGGCACTTCCAGATCGCTGGCGTGCCCATGCGCCATGAGCCCGATGTTGGTGAGTTGAATGTCGGCTATTTGTTTGACGTCCTCGACGAGGTCGCCGCCGCCTGTGACTGGTCTGGCTGGGTGGGTTGTGAGTATCGCCCCGCCAAGGGCGTTGCACCCAACGCAACGTCTGACGGCTTGGGGTGGCTGCGAGACGCGCAGGCCTCACGCCCACCCCAGACCCAAGCGTAAGCACACGTGCCCCAGCCTCAGCCTAAGCCCACACCCACGCCCATGCAAACAAGCGACGACCCAATAAAATTTTTGCGCCATTTGTTTGATGTGGCGGTGACACGTGCCTCGCCCTTGGCGAACATGCGCGACGCCTTGCCGCCTGTCCCCAGCAGTGGGAAGACCTGGGTGATTGGCGCGGGCAAAGCCGCGGGCGCGATGGCGCAGGCCTTAGAGGAGCTGTGGCCGGCAGATGCGCCCTTGAGTGGTGCCGTGGTTACTCGCTACGAACACACACCGCCGCGTTCTGAGCGGCTTTCTGGGCGTGTACCGCGGATTCATATTTTGGAGGCCGCCCACCCCGTACCCGACGCCGCTGGGGTCGCTGCGGCACAGCGCATGCTGGCGATCGCTGAACAAGCCCAGGCGGGGGACTTGGTCATTTGTTTGATGTCTGGCGGCGGCTCTGCTCTGTTGACCGCGCCGGCGGCGGGACTGAGCTTGGCGGATAAGCAGCAGCTGAACCAAGCCTTGCTCGACAGCGGTGCGGGGATTGGTGACATGAATTGCGTGCGCAAGCACCTCAGCGTCATCAAGGGCGGCCGACTCGGGCTCGCCTGTGCGCCAGCGACACTCGTCACGTTGGCGATTAGCGACGTGCCGGGTGATGATGTCGGCGTGATTGCGAGTGGCCCAACGGTGCCTGACGAGACGACTTGCGCAGACGCCTTAGCCATTTTGGCGCGCTTGGGTATCGATCTGCCCGCGCCGGTGATGGCCGCGCTGCGAAGCGGTGCGTTGGAGTCGCCAAAACCGGCGAACCCGATCTGGCAAGGGCACACCGTGCGCTTGATTGCGACACCAGCGGAGTCGCTGCGTGCGGCCGCAGAGGCGGCTGAGGCCATGGGCGTGCGTGCCTATGTGTTGTCGGATGACTTGGAAGGGGAGTCGCGTGAGGTTGGTCGCGTGCACGCGGCATTGGCGAAGGCGGCGGCGAATCCGCCCAGTGGGTCGTCTGCCTTCTCGGCTTTTCAGGCGCCTTGCGTGATTCTGAGTGGCGGAGAGACGACCGTGACGATGGCAAAGCACGCGCAGCAACAGGGGCTACCGCGTGGACGTGGCGGGCGCGCCGCCGAGTTTTGCTTGGGGCTGGCTCAGGGGCTGAACGCGGTACCCGGTGTTTGGGGGCTGGCCGCTGATACCGATGGCATCGACGGTGTCGAGTCCAACGCGGGTGCGGTCGTGACGCCAGACACGCTCAAACGGGCGCAGCAGGCCGGTGTCAAACTGTCGGATTGCCTCGCGCGCAACGACAGCTACGGTTATTTCTCAGCCATCAACGACTTGGTGGTCACCGGGCCGACCCACACAAATGTGAACGACTTTCGAGCGATCCTCATTCTTCCTGATCAAAAATAGCGTTAACCTTGGTGTTGCGCTGAATCCGACCAACCTGACCGCCCGTAACCCGCATGACAACGCCCCGCCTACAGATCAAAGGACTCACCAAGCGCTACCCCAGCGTGGTGGCCAATGACGACGTCAGTTTGTCGGTGCAACCGGGTGAAATTCACGCGGTACTCGGCGAAAACGGCGCAGGTAAGTCGACCTTAATGAAGATGATTTATGGCGCCGTGCAGCCTGACGGCGGCAGCATCGCTTTTAACGGTGAGACCGTGGTTGTGCGCAACCCGCAGGCAGCGCGCGCGTTAGGGATCGCGATGGTGTTCCAGCACTTCAGCCTGTTTGACACCCTCACGGTGGCTGAAAACGTGTGGTTGGGCTTGGACGCCCAAATGGGTTTGGCACAGGTGCAGGCAGCGATTACAGAAAAGGCCCAAGCCTACGGCCTGGATATTGATCCCCTGCGACCGGTTCACACCTTGAGCGTGGGGGAGCGGCAACGGGTTGAGATTATTCGCGCCCTATTGACTGAGCCGCGGTTACTCATTCTGGATGAGCCCACGTCGGTGTTGACGCCGCAAGCGGTGACCAAGCTGTTTGTCGTCTTGAGGCAATTGGCTAAAGAGGGGTGCAGCATTGTGTACATCAGCCACAAGCTGCACGAGATACGCGACCTCTGCTCGGCCTGTACCGTGTTGCGGGGCGGGAAAGTAACCGGGGTGTGTAACCCCCAAGAAGAAAGTAATGCTTCTCTGAGTCGCCTCATGATTGGGGCTGAGCCGCCTGCGCTACCGGAACGTGCCGACGTATCGGGCGCAGTGGTCTTGGCGGTGCAACACCTAGCCGTTCCTGCGGAAGACCCGTTTGGCACCACCTTGCGCGATGTGTGCTTTGAGGTCAGAGGGGGAGAGGTGCTGGGGGTCGCTGGTGTGTCTGGCAACGGCCAAGCCGAGTTGGTGCGCCTGTTGTCGGGGGAAGATGGGCGCGCCCAAGCGCAAATGATTCAAATGGATGGGCAATCCGTGGGGACGGCCCCGCCGGCCGTTCGGCGACTTGCCGGGTTACACGTGGTACCCGAAGAGCGGCTGGGTCGTGGCGCGGTACCTAGCCTGAGCCTGGCGCAAAACCTATTGCTCACGCGCACCGAGGCGGTGAAGCCGTCGGGCTGGATTGACTTGGCCGCGCTGCGGCGTCAAGCGGCGCACATCATTACCAGCTTTCGCGTTAAGGCGGGTGGCCCTAGCGCCGTGGCGCAGTCCTTGTCAGGTGGGAACTTACAAAAATTCATCGTGGGTCGTGAGATGGCCGCCCAACCGCGCCTACTCATCCTGAGTCAGCCGACGTGGGGTGTCGATGTGGGGGCGGCGGCGCAGATTCGCACCGCGATTTTGGCGTTGCGTGATGCAGGGTGTGCCGTGCTCTTAATTAGCGAGGAGTTAGAGGAGTTGTTTGCCCTTAGCGACCGTTTGGTGGTCATGGCCAAGGGCCGGCTGTCACCCTCTCTGCCAATAGCTGAGGCCAGCGTCGAGACCATTGGCTCGTGGATGTCTGGGCTATGGGAGGTCACCAATGATTGAGTTAAAGCCGCGCGCAGAGGCTTCTGTTTTTTGGACGTATGCCTCGCCTGTCTTGGCCTTGTTGCTGACCGTGTGCATTGGCTTGGGTATTTTTGTGGCCCTAGGAAAAGACCCCATCCAAGGGCTACTGGTGTTTTTCTGGGAGCCGATTAAAAGCACCTACGCATTGAGCGAGTTGTTGGTGAAGGCCACGCCTCTGTTGTTAATCGCGCTGGGTTTGGCTGTTTGTTTTCGCAGCAATGTCTGGAATATTGGTGCGGAGGGTCAGTACGTGATGGGCGCGGTCGCCGCGGGCGGTATGGCGCTAACGGCGGATGCGACCAGCACGGGCTGGATGGTGCCAGCGGTTTTATTGGCCGGCGTTGCCGGCGGGATGTTTTGGGCAGGTATCGTGGCGTTCTTGCGTGACCGGTTCAATGCCAATGAAATTCTTGTCAGTCTGATGTTGGTGTACGTGGCCATTCAACTGCTTCAATACGTCGTATACGGTCCGTGGAAAGATCCGAACGGGTACAACTTCCCACAAACTAAAACCTTTGACGCGGTAACCAAAGTGCCGCGTTTGCTGGACGGCTCACGGGTCACCATTGGTCTGTTGTTGGCGCTGATCGGAGCGGGAGCGGTGTGGGTTTACCTCTACCGCACGCGCGCGGGCTTTGCCCAACAGGTGGGTGGTTTGGCACCGCTTGCGGCGCGGTACGCGGGTTTTTCATCGCGCCGTGCGCTGTGGGTGGCCTTGTTGATCAGTGGCGCATTCGCGGGGCTAGCGGGGGCGCTGGAGGTGGCTGGCCCCATCGGACAACTCACACCGTATGTGCCCGCAGGCTATGGGTTTGCGGCCATTATTGTGGCCTTTGTTGGACGGCTGCATCCCGTGGGGGCTGTGTTTTCCGCGGTGCTGATGAGCATCTTCTATATCGGGGGCGAGTTGGCGCAATCGCGGTTGGGCTTGCCCAAGTCGATTACCGGCGTCTTCCAAGGCCTGTTGCTGTTTGCGCTCTTGGCCTGCGACATCTTGATCGCCAAGCGGCTGGTTTGGAGTAAACGTCTATGAGCAGTGCCCTATTAATCGCCGCAGCCTTGGATGCCGGCACGATTCTGGCCTTGGCCTCGTTGGGACTCTTGATTAACGAGAAGGCGGGTATTTTGAATCTCGGTGCGGAGGGCATGATGCTGTGCGCCGCGTTGGCCGGGTTTGCCACCGTGGTACACACCGGCAGTGCGGTCGCCGGTTTCGCCGCCGGCATGGTCGTCGGGGGGCTGTTGGCCGGGTGCTTTGGGGTGCTGGTCATTTGGTTGGGGACCAATCAATATGCGACCGGTTTGGCATTGAGTCTCTTTGGAGCGGGGCTATCGGCGTTTGCGGGTACGGCCTACGTGCAAGAGAAATTACCTGAGGCCCTGCACTTTAAAGTGCCCTTTCTTGGCGATTTGCCGTTTGTGGGTCCCGCGTTCTTCAACCAACACCCTGTGGTGTATCTGGCGATTGCCATCACGCTTGGACTCATGTTCTTTTTGTTTAGAACGCGTGCTGGCTTGGTCCTGCGCAGTGTGGGCGAGTCGCCTGAGTCTGCCCATGCGTTGGGCTACAACGTACGGCTGATTCGTTTAGGCGCTGTGGTGGCGGGCGGGGCGCTGTGTGGTTTGGCGGGCGCCTATGTGGCCACGGTGTATACCCCGTTGTGGGTAGAAGGCATGATCGCGGGCAAGGGCTGGATTGCCCTGGCGTTGACCACGTTTGCGACCTGGCGTCCCATGCGGGTGCTGCTTGGCGCCTATTTATTTGGCGCGGTGACCATGTTGCAATTTCACTTGCAAGGCATGGGCGTGCACATTTCCAGCCAGTTTTTGAATATGCTGCCCTACTTGGCCACCATTTTGGTGTTGGTGCTGATTTCGCGTAATCCACAATGGATTCGCTTGAATATGCCCCAAAGCATTGGAAAACCATTTCATCCGAGTTCATAATGTCCGTTTTGACGGTCAAAGTTTCCTTTTTTTGTTGTCGAATTTTTAGGAGTGTTTGCATGATGACTACCCGATTTAAAGCACTGACCAAAGTCAGCGCGCTTGCAGCAATTGCTGCGATTGCTGCCGGCTCTTTGGTGGGCTGTGGTGAGAAAGAACAAGCCGCAGCACCAGCGGCGGCTGAGACTGCGCCGTTGAAGGTCGCGTTTGCCTACGTTGGCCCGGTGGGCGATGGTGGCTGGACGTATGCCCACGACCGCGCACGCGCTGCCGTTCAGGCTGAGTTTGGCGACAAAATTGTGACGTCTTACGTCGAGAACGTACCTGAAAGCGCGGATGCTGAGCGTGTCATCCGTGACATGGCCAGCCAAGGTAACAGCCTTATTTTTGGTACCACCTTCGGTTACATGGAACCCATGTTGAAGTTGTCGCCTGACTTTGCGGACGTGAAGTTCGAACACGCGACAGGCTACAAAACCGCTGGCAACATGCGGACCTATGACAGCCGTACCTACCAAGGCGCCTACATGGCGGGTGTCATTGCCGGTGCAATGACCAAGAGCAACACCTTGGGCGTGGTCGGCTCCATTCCAATCCCAGAGGTCATCCGCAACATCAACAGTTTCACCATGGGTGCGCAGTCGGTTAACCCGGCTGTGACGACCAAAGTGGTATGGGTGGGCGAGTGGTTCAATCCACCAAAAGAAACCGAAGCGGCGCAGTCTTTGATTAACGGTGGTGCGGACGTGTTGATGCAAAACACCGACTCGTCAGCCGTGCTTCAAACTGCAGAAAAGAATGGCAAGCGTGCCTTTGGTTGGGACTCTGATATGACCGCCTACGCACCCAAGGCGCACTTGGGTTCGGCCATCATTGACTGGGCGCCCTACTACCGCAAGGCCGTGAAAGAGGCGCTGGACGGCACGTGGACAACGGGTACGTCTTGGTGGGGCGTTAAAGAAGGCGCCATCGACATGGTGTCGGTTGCAGAGGATGTGCCTGCGGATATCAAGGCCAAAGTCGACGGTATCCGTGCCGGCTTTAAGGACGGTAGCTTTGCGGTGTGGACAGGTCCTATTGTGGATAACACGGGCAAAGAGCAAATCGCCGCAGGCGTAACGGCGGATGATGGCTTCCTCGGTGGCATCAAGTTCTACGTCAAGGGCGTGGAAGGCCAAGTGCCTGGAAACTAAGCGCTTGCGGTAACGCCGCAATCCTTGAATGGCCAGCGCCTCGGCGGCTGGCCATTTTTTTTGCGTTGGCACCGGTTGCGCCTCGCCTATGGCGACTGCCTCTAAAATGCGTGTCTGAACCAAGTGAGGACTGTATGAGTATCAAGAGCGATAAGTGGATTCGAAAAATGGCCGAGAGCCACGGCATGATTGAGCCGTTTGAGCCAGGTCAGATGCGTGAGGTGGATGGCAAGCGCATCATCAGTTACGGCACGAGTAGCTACGGCTACGATATTCGCTGCGCACCTGAGTTCAAGGTGTTTACGAATATTCACAGCACCGTGGTCGATCCTAAAAATTTTGATGAAAAAAGCTTCGTCGACTTTCACGGCGACTCTTGCATCATCCCGCCCAACAGCTTTGCGCTGGCGCGCACCATGGAGTATTTCCGTATTCCGCGTAACGTGCTGACGATTTGTTTGGGTAAGAGCACCTATGCCCGTTGCGGCATCATCGTGAACGTGACCCCCTTTGAGCCCGAGTGGGAAGGCTATGTCACGCTGGAGTTTTCTAACACCACGCCGCTGCCGGCAAAAATATACGCAGGGGAGGGCTGTGCCCAGGTGTTGTTCTTTGAGAGCGATGAGGTGTGTGAGGTGAGCTATAAGGACCGCGGGGGCAAGTATCAGGGGCAGGTCGGGGTCACCTTGCCTAAGACCTAAAAGCGCAGGGGGGGCCGATTGTGGTGATTTGCCCACATCTACCTGCGCTGAATGCACCCTGTGGGTGCTTACAAGGGGTTCTCTTGGGTTTCACGTTGCCCTGATGGGTTGCTTCAAAGCAAACGTGTAACAATCTAGGGCTACATGACCGAATCTTTCTCAGAACTGTCCTTAGCACCGTCATTGGCTAAGGCCGTAGCCAAAATGGGCTACGAGACCATGACCCCCATTCAAGCTCAAGCCATCCCTGTGGTGTTGCAAGGGCGCGACGTGATGGGGGCCGCGCAAACCGGTACCGGTAAGACCGCTGCTTTTTCACTGCCTTTGTTGCAACGCTTGTTGCGTCACGAGAACGCGTCTGCCTCACCGGCACGCCACCCCGTGCGTGCCTTGGTGCTGCTGCCCACCCGTGAATTGGCTAGCCAGGTGGCGGACCAAATTACCCAGTACGCCGAGTTCACCAACCTGCGTTGTACCGTGGTGTTTGGTGGCATGGACATCAAGCCCCAAATCGCTGAGCTGCGAAAAGGTGTGGAGGTGTTGGTTGCCACACCGGGGCGCTTACTCGACCACATTGAGGGCAAGAGTGCGGTGTTGAATCAAGTGGAGTACGTGGTACTCGACGAAGCCGACCGCATGTTGGATATTGGTTTTTTACCGGATCTCCAGCGCATACTCAGCCACCTGCCCAAAAAACGCACGACCTTGCTGTTTTCGGCTACTTTCTCCACTGATATCAAGCGCTTAGCGAACAGCTACTTGCAAGATCCAGTGACCATTGAGGTCGCGCGTTCCAATGCCACTGCGGCAACGGTGGAGCAGCGTTTCTACAGCGCCAGCGGCGAGGATAAGCGCCTTGCCTTGTTGGCGCTCATTAAACAGCACGATGTGAAACAGGCATTTGTGTTTGTGAATAGCAAACTAGGCTGCGCCCGTCTGGCGCGCAACCTAGAGCGTGATGGCCTGCGCACGGCTGCCATGCACGGTGACAAGAGCCAAGACGAGCGCCTCAAGGCACTCGCTGCCTTTAAGGCCGGTGAGGTTGATCTATTGGTCTGTACCGATGTCGCAGCGCGCGGCTTGGACATCAAAGATGTGCCGGTGGTGTTCAACATCGATTTGCCCTATAACGCCGAAGATTATGTGCACCGCATTGGTCGCACGGGCCGTGCGGGCGCATCTGGTTTGGCAATTTCTTTGGTTTCTAGCAGCGATGGCCGTTTTTTGGGTGACATCGAGAAACTGATCAAGATCAAGGCGGAAGTCGAGGCGATAGAAATGCCTGTGGCGTCCGGGCGTGCGCCGCGAGACGACAGGCGCCCCCGTGAGGATAGGGGCCAGCAGGACCGACCGCGTCGTGAAGAGCGTATCGACAAGCGTGACGATGACCGCATGGCCAATCGCGCAGAGAGCCGTGATCCCAAGGCGCGCTATCAGCCGGTTCGTCAGACCAAGTCAGACCCCTTGTTTGATAAGCCCTATGAGCCCAGCTTGCCGCCAGAGACGACGCCAGCCTGGGAGGCAGCGCCTAGCGCGAAACCACGCGGTATTTCCGCCAATATCAAGTCGCGTCGTAAAGTCGCGGCGCTGTTTAAATCCACGGTGTAAGACCCGAGGCGCGCATGCGTTGCGGTGCGTTGCATCAGCGCGGTGTGTGGCGTTTCTTCAGTCCGGTTGCTGCGCTTGTGCGCATGGCTGGTGGGTCAATATCACGTCGGGGCGGTGGGACGTAATTTCCGCCGCTGTCAAACACCCCCCCCAGACGCATCCGTTATCGAGTGGTAAAACCATGGGCGGCTTGAACGCACCACTGGACGGCTTGTTCAGTGTGGACCAGTGCCCAAAGGCGATGCGCTCGGTAAGCGTTTGTCGCGTGGGTATGGCATACCACGGCATCAAACCGGGTGGCGCGGTTTGCGCGTCGCCCTTGTGCACGAAGTCCATGCGACCATCCGCATCACACAGGCGCAGGCGTGTCAGGGCATTAATCACCATGCGTGTTCTGTCAAAGCCCTGCCAGTGGCGCGCTTGGTCCTCCGCGCTTAGCCATTGCTGCGGGTGGTTGCCATACATGTCAGCAAAAAATGCGAGATGCGTCTCACCCCGCAACACGGTCTCAGCCTCTTGTGCGAGTGTCATGGTTTGCTCGACCGTCCATTGGGGTAAGACCCCGGCATGGACCATCAGCCACCCGTGCGCATGGACAGCGAGGGGGCAGTGGCGCAACCAGTGCAGTAATGCGCTACGGTCGGGTGCCTGCAGCGTGTCATCCAGCGTATCTTGCCGCTTGGTTGGCGCTCCGGTGAGCGCGACGGCGAGTAGGTGTAGGTCATGGTTGCCTAGCAGGCAAACCGCACTGCTACCCATGGCGTGCAAGCGCCGCAGGGTGGCGAGTGAGTCAGGGCCGCGGTTCACCAGGTCGCCTAAGGCGTATAAGGTGTCTCGACTGGGCGAGAAGTCGAGGGTGTTTAGTAGGTTTTCTAAAGCGATATCGCAACCCTGGATATCGCCAATCATGTAAAGTGCCATGGCTAGATTATGGATTTCTTAATCATTCTTTTCCTCATATTTCTGAATGGCGCTTTCGCCATGTCAGAGCTTGCTGTCGCCTCTAGTCGTAAGAGCCGCTTGTCGCGCCTTGCGCAAGAGGGGGACAAGGGGGCGACTGCGGCCATCAAGCTGATGGATGAGCCCACGCAATTTTTATCATCGGTGCAAGTCGGCATTACCTCCATAGGCGTGTTCAACGGCATCATGGGCGAGTCGGCCTTTAGCGGATCACTGTCCGCCCATCTATTGGAGTGGGGGCTGGAGTCGGCGACCGCTGACATTGTGGCGACTGCGGTCGTGGTCACCGTCATCACCTTCTTGACCATCGTATTCGGTGAGTTGGTTCCTAAGCGCATCGGGCAGTTGTTCCCCGAGACGGTGGCCCGCTACATTTCTCGCCCCATGACCGTGGTGGCAACGTTGGCACACCCGTTTGTGTCGTTGCTATCCGCGACCACCCATTACACCTTGCGCGTGTTGCGCATCAATAACGACGGTGCGCAGGCCATGACCACCGAGGAGATCGAGGCCAGTTTGGCTGAGGGCTTGGGCGCCGGCGTCATTGAGGCGCACGAGCACCAGATGGTGCGTAACGTCTTTGCCTTGGATACGCGTAACCTCGGCTCTATCATGTTGCCACGCTCTGATATTCACTGGCTGGATGCCAGTGACACCGTGGACGTCGCGCTGGATAAGGCCCGTGAATTGGGTCACTCGTGGTATCCCGTGTGCAAGGGAGGGTTGGATAACATTTTGGGCATTTTGCACATGTCGGAAATTTTGCGTCTGCGTGCAACGGTGGCCAACGATACGCCGGTCGGTGGTTTTGTCGAGTCGGCGGTGTATGTGCCTGAGACCCTTAACGGTATGGAGTTGTTACAGCAATACCGGGTTGCCGCCATGCGCATGGTGTTTGTGGTCGATGAATACGGCGTGTTGCAAGGCCTACTCACCCCGCGCGATTTGCTGGAGGCGATTACCGGTGAGCTCAAGTCAGAGGAGGCGATCGACACCTGGGCGACCCAGCTAGACGACGGCTCGTGGGAGCTTGACGGCGCGATGCCCGCTTCTGAGGTGAAAGTACGCCTAGAGTTGCGCGAGTTGCCCGATGAGGAGAAGGGACGTTACAACACCTTGGCTGGCTTGTTGCAATACGTCTCTGGCGAGTTGCTAGAAGTGGGTGCCCATGTCGTCGTCGATGCTTGGCAATTTGATATTAAAATGATGGAAGGCCGGCGCATCGACAAAGTGCATGCACTTTGTCTGACACCACCGCCTGCCGATACGGCGACTGCATTGGATTAAATAAGACATGAACGCTCGCCTGCCCAATGACCCTATTCCCACGCGGTGGTACGTGGTCAAATCAAAGCCCCGAGCAGAGCGTGAGGCGGCGGAGCAACTCACTCGGCAAGATTACCGCGTGGTCTTACCCGAGCTGATTCAGCCGCGTAAGCGCTGGGAGGCCTTGTTTCCCTCCTATCTTTTCGTGCAACCTGCGGACGAGACCCATAGCATCGCCCCCGTGCGATCGACTTTGGGCGTGAGTCAGTTGGTGCGCTTTGGCACGACGCACGCAACCGTCCCCGATCAGGTGGTGCAAGACGCTTTGGCGATAGCCCGATGGATGTCACAACGTGATGAGGCTGTGGTGCACGGCCTGACGGCGGGTACGCCGGTCATGATGGTTGAGGGCCCCTTGAAGGGTTTACAGGGGCTGGTCACCGCTTCCGCCCAAGACCGCGTTTTTGTACTGCTGGAAATCATGGGGCGAGAAGTCACTGTGCAGGCGCAGGCGCGGGTGCTGCGAACGATGTGAGGGTGGGTGGCGTTAAGTTAATAAGCCACTGAGACGCCGATACAACCACGAATCAGTTGCGACGATAAAAAATGGAGCGGGTGACGAGAATCGAACTCGCGTCTAAAGCTTGGGAAGCTGCCGTTCTACCATTGAACCACACCCGCTTGATCAGGCCGGAGTGTACACCGGCCTGAGACCCAAACCGCCTTAACTGGTTAAAACATCGCCGATGCAGAGGTACTTGAGTTCAACATAGTCATCGATGCCGTGGTGTGAGCCTTCACGTCCTAAGCCGCTTTGCTTCATACCGCCAAATGGCACATGCTCGGTCGCCAAGATGCCGACGTTCACGCCGACCATGCCGTACTCCAGTGCCTCGCTGACACGGAAAATGCGGCCCATATCGCGGGTGTAAAAGTAACTCGCTAATCCAAATTCGGTGTTGTTTGCGGCATCAATTGCCTCTTGCTCGGTTTCGAATTTGAAGATGGGGGCGAATGGCCCAAACGTCTCTTCCTTGGCGCACAGCATATCGGCAGTGGCGTCCGCGACCACTGTCGGTTCAAAGAATTGCCCGTTGAGGCGATTTCCACCCACCAAGACACGGGCGCCTTTGGCGACGGCATCTTTGACGTGGTTTTCTACTTTTTGGACCGCTGCATCTTCGATCAGCGGGCCTTGGTTTACGCCCTCATCAAAACCATTGCCGACTTTGGCGGTCCTTACCTTGGCAGCAAATTTCTCGCAGAACGCGTCATACACATCCGACTGAACGTATAGGCGGTTAGAGCAGACGCAGGTCTGACCCGCGTTACGGTACTTGCTGGCAAACGCACCTTCGACGGCGCTGTCTATGTCGGCATCGTTGAAAACGATGAAGGGGGCGTTGCCGCCCAATTCCAATGACATCTTTTTAACCGTGGGGGCTGACTGTGCCATGAGAATGCGGCCCACCTCGGTGCTGCCTGTGAAGCTGATGTGGCGCACCACGTCGCTGGCACACAAGACCTTGCCCACCGCAATGGACTGTGACGCATCGGCACTGAGCATATTGAGCACACCCGCTGGGATACCGGCACGAATGGCCAGCTCTGCGGCGGCCAATGCGGTCAGCGGCGTCAACTCGGCTGGCTTGATGATCACAGGGCAACCTGCGGCCAAGGCCGGTGCGACCTTGCGGGTAATCATGGCTAACGGAAAGTTCCACGGCGTGATCGCTGCACACACGCCAATGGGCTCGCGCAACACCAGCAGGCGGCGGTTGTTATCAAAGGTGGGAAGGGTTTCGCCATTGACGCGCTTCGCCTCTTCAGCAAACCATTCGACGAAGCTTGCGCCATAGGCGATTTCGCCCAGGGCTTCGGTGTATGGCTTACCTTGCTCTGCGGTCATGATGCGGGCCAAGTCGGCTTGGTTGGCCATCAGTAAGTCGTACCACTTGCGCATGATGTTGGCACGCTGCTTGGCGGTGGTCTTGCGCCAGCCGGCCCAAGCCGCATTGGCCGCATCGATTGCGGCCTGTGCTTCTTTTGGCCCCATGTTCGCGACATTGGCCAGGTGTTGTCCGGTTGCGGGGTCGGTCACAGCAAACTGGGTATCCCCGGCCAACCATTCGCCGTTAATCAAGGCGCCTGTCTTTAAAAGCGTTGGGTCAGCCAGCTGGCTTAGGGGGGTGTTTTGATCGGTCATTTAGTCAGTCGCGAGGCGATTAGTTGGAAAAAAAAGAGGCAGCCGTTCCGGCGTTGACCTGAGTCTAACCAAGGACGTATGCCCCGTCAAAATGTCGGTGTCCGATTGGCGGCAGCGCGTGGGGCGCCACAATATGGCGATGCGCCGCAAATCAGCGCAAAGATGGGTGAAAATAGGGGGTTTAGACCCTTTCTTCCAGAGTGTGCCCATGAGCCAAACCCCATTGACCGTCGCCGAAATTCGCCAAACATTTCTAGACTTCTATGCACAGCGATCGCACGCGGTGGTGGCCAGCAGTTCCTTGGTGCCCGGCAACGATCCCACCTTGATGTTCACCAACTCAGGCATGGTGCAGTTTAAGGACGTGTTCTTGGGCACCGACACGCGCAGTTACAAGCGTGCGACTTCCGTGCAAGCCTGCTTGCGTGCGGGAGGAAAGCACAACGACTTGGAGAATGTTGGGTATACGGCCCGGCATCACACCTTTTTCGAAATGCTGGGTAACTGGAGTTTCGGCGACTACTTTAAGCGCGACAGCTTGCGTTGGTCTTGGGAGCTGCTGACAGAGGTTTACAAGCTGCCCGGCGAGCGTCTATGGGTAACGGTCTATATCGACGACGACGAGGCCTATGACATTTGGCTGAATGACATTGGCGTTCCTGCCGAGCGCATTATCCGCATTGGGGATAACAAAGGCGGCAAGTACATGTCGGACAATTTTTGGATGATGGCTGATACGGGGCCATGCGGCCCCTGTTCAGAAATCTTCTACGACCATGGCGCTGACATCCCTGGTGGCCCCCCCGGCAGCCCCGATGAAGACGGCGACCGCTACATTGAGATCTGGAACAACGTGTTTATGCAGTTCGACATGCAGCCGGATGGCTCTGTGAAGAACTTGCCTGCGCCTTGTGTCGATACCGGTATGGGCTTGGAGCGCTTGGCCGCGATTTTGCAAGGCGTGCACAGCAACTACGAGATTGATATTTTTACCGCCCTGATTGCGGCCGCTGCGCGCGAGACAGGCTGCCCAGACTTAGCCAACCCGTCACTTAAGGTGATTGCAGACCATATTCGTGCAACGGCGTTCTTGGTGAGTGACGGCGTCATCCCGTCCAACGAAGGTCGTGGCTATGTTCAGCGCCGTATTGTGCGTCGCGCCATACGCCATGGGTACAAGCTGGGCCAGAAGACGCCGTTTTTTCACAAACTGGTGCCCGACTTGGTCGCGCAGATGGGCGAGGCGTATCCCAACTTGGCAGCGAGCGCACAGCGTGTCATGGACGTTTTAAAAACCGAAGAGGAGCGTTTTTACGAGACACTGGCGATTGGTATGGACATACTCGATGCGGCCTTGCCCGCAGGCACAACGGTATTGTCTGGCGATGTGGCGTTCAAGCTGCATGACACCTACGGCTTCCCACTAGACTTGACCCAAGATGTATGCCGCGAGCGAGATGTCCAAGTCGATGCGGATGGCTTTAACGCCGCGATGACGCGCCAGAAAGACCAAGCGCGCGCCGCAGGCAAGTTCAAAATGGATAAGGCCTTGGCCTACGCCGGCGCGCCCAACGCCTTTGTCGGTTATGCCGATTTGAGCCAAGAGGCCACCGTGTTGGCCTTGTATGTCGACGGCGTCGGCGTCGACACCTTAAGCGCAGGGCAACTTGGTGTGGTGGTGTTGGACACCACCCCTTTCTATGCGGAGAGTGGTGGCCAAGTGGGCGATGCCGGTGCGATCAGGGGCGACGGTGTGGTGTTTGACGTGCTGGATACCCAGCGCATCAAGGCCGATGTGTTCGGTCACCACGGCACGCTAGCGCAGGGTTCGCTCACGGTCGGCGCGCGGGTGCAAGCGGCCGTTGATGGGGTGCGTCGTGCGGCGACGGTGCGTAACCACTCGGCGACCCACTTGATGCACAAGGCCTTGCGTGAGGTGTTGGGAGAACACGTCCAACAAAAAGGCAGCTTGGTTGACCCCGATAAAACACGGTTTGACTTTGCCCACAACGCGCCCGTCTCTGATGCGGAGATGCGAAAAATTGAACAGATAGTGAACGCAGAAATTATGACCAACGCCGAGGCACAGGCGCGGGTCATGGACATTGAGTCAGCGCAAAAAACAGGCGCCATGATGCTCTTCGGAGAAAAATATGGCGAGACCGTCAGGGTGCTTGATATCGGCAGCAGCCGTGAATTGTGCGGGGGTACACACGTGAAGCACACCGGCGATATTGGGTTCTTCACGATTCAGTCAGAAGGGGGTGTGGCCGCTGGTGTGCGTCGTATCGAGGCCCTAACCGGTGACAACGCGTTGCGCTATGTGCAAGACATGGAGCGCACGCTTGGCGGTGCCGCAGGGCATCTGCGTGTCACGCCGCAAGAAGTACCCGCGCGCGTGAGCGCTGTGCTGGAGCAAGTGCGTGAGCTCGAAAAGGAGTTGAATGCCTTGAAAGGGCGCTTGGCATCGGCGCAAGGCGACGAGTTGGTGAACCAAGCGGTACAAATAAATGGCGTGGCCGTGTTGTCGGCTGAATTACCCGGGGCGGATGCAAAGGCACTGCGTGAGACCATGGACAAGCTCAAGTCAAAACTGAAGTCAGCCGTTATCGTGCTGGCTGCCAGCGATGCGGGTAAGGTACAAATCGCCGCAGGCGTGACCACCGATGTGATGGGCCGCTTGAAGGCGGGCGAGCTGGTGAATATGGTGGCGACACAAGTCGGCGGTAAAGGCGGTGGAAAGCCCGACATGGCAATGGCGGGTGGATCAGATGCCGCGGCCCTACCTGGCGCGCTAGCCAGCGTGGAAGCGTGGGTGCGCGCGCGCCTGTGAGGCGTGGGTGGGGCGGCGGTGGCCTGCTTGGTCGGCTATCGCTTTGTAAACACCAAATCCCACACACCATGGCCTAATTTGATGCCGCGATTTTCAAATTTCGTCAGGGGGCGATAGTCTGGCTTATTGGCGTAGCCTGTGGCGAGCGTCGCGGTGTTTTCCAAATGCGGGTTGGCCTGCAGCACCTCTAATATTTGCTCCGCGTAGTTCTCCCAATCGGTCGCGCAGTGCAGGTAGCCGCCTGGTCGTAAGCGACCCACCAGCTTCTCTACAAACGCCGCTTGAATGAGCCGGCGTTTGTTGTGGCGTTTTTTGTGCCAAGGATCAGGGAAGAAGATATGCGCGCCATCCAGCGCGTCGGCACCCAGCATGTGATCAAGTACCTCCACGGCATCGTGGGCAACAATACGTATGTTGCTTAAATTTTGCTCACCGATACGTTTGAGCAGAGCACCAACACCGGGTACGTGGACTTCGCAACATAAGAAGTTGTCCTCAGGTCGCACTCCCGCGATATAGGCTGTTGACTCCCCCATGCCAAAACCTATTTCTAAGATCAGTGGGGCCACACGGCCAAACACGGCTGGCGCGTCTAAAACAGTGGGCTGGTAAGGGAGTGTGAAGACAGGGCCTAGCTGGTCTAGGGCCTTGCTTTGACCGGTGGTCGTGCGCCCCGCACGGAGCACGTAGCTCTTGATGCGCTTGGGGTAAGGGGTGTCGGCGGGCGCGGCGTTCTGTTCTGACATGGCTGGCGGGTTAGCGGTAAGTGGGGCGTTAGCGACGGTGCAAAGTCCCCCATTGTAGGTCGCTAGTGGCACATCCACTTCGCAGACCATGCCGGAATCCATGTTTGTAGCAGCGCGTAGGGATCACTCAGGTGCTGACGCCTGTCATCGGATGGTGCGGGCAAACCAAGGGCAGTGGCCGCTGTGCACAGGCAGGTCAATGGGTCACTCAGGTCCAGCGCTGCGGCGCCATTTTGCTTGCTTAGCTTTTGCCCGTCATCCGCTAACACCAGGGGTGTGTGCAAGTAAATAAGCGGCTTCAAGCCTAAGTTGGCTTGCAAAAATTGTTGCCTAGCGGTGTTGTCAATGAGGTCGGCGCCGCGCACCACGTGCGTTACGCCTTGATCGGCGTCGTCCACCACCACGGCGAGTTGGTAGGCCCATACGCCATCTGCGCGCCGCAGCACAAAGTCGCCGACCTCGTTTGCTAGCGCTTGCTGCTGGGCGCCCAAGCCTCGGTCTTGCCAGCAAATAGTCGCTGACGCTTGGGTATTGATTCGCACCGCACAGGCGCTGGTGTTGATTGGTCGTGCAGGGAGTCGGTGGCGGCAGGTGCCCGGGTAAACGGCGGCGGCGTGGCGGCTCGGTAGCGTGCCAGCCCGGGCGAGCGCGCTGGCAATGGTTTGCCGCGAGCAGTCACAGGCATACAACAGGCCGCTGTGTGCCAGATGGGTGAGGGCATCTTGATAAAGCGCCGTACGCGTGGATTGCCATTGCACGGGGCCGTCTGCATCAGGCCGCATCCCCAGCGTGCGCAGTTGATTCAATATGTGTGCGTCCGCGCCAGCAGTGATTCTGGGTGTATCGACATCTTCCATGCGCACCAGCCACTGTCCACCATGCGCGCGCGCATCCAACCAGCTTGCCAAGGCGGCAACCAGCGAGCCCGCATGCAACGGGCCGGTGGGTGATGGGGCAAAACGGCCTATGTACGACACAGTCTAAGCAGTTGCTAAGCGGCGCGCAGGCTTGCCGTTAGGTAGGCCCTAGTCTTCGACGATGGCGAGTGCCAACTCCAGGCCAGAGATAAACGCATTTTCGACGCGGTTGCCCAAGCACCAATCACCGCAGACGCCCAGACCTGCTGCGCGATTAAGTAGGTAGCTTTGTCCCAAGGCACGTCGAGTTTGCGCATAGACCCAGCGATGGACTTCGGCGTGACTGGCCTCCGCCCGGATACCGGTGATCTCGCCAAAGGCTTTGGCTAACTTCGCTTTCACGCGGTCGGGTGCGTCGTTAACGTGTTCTTGCGACCACTGGGGGCTGGCCTGAATGGTCCAACGCTCTACGGATGAGCGGCCAGGTTTGCTGGACTCACGTGCGACCCAGCTGATGCGGTGGTGCGTACTGCGGGCCACGTTCCAGTGCGGGCCCAGATGACTGAGACCGGGTTGGCTGGCATTGGGGTAAGCCAACATAAGGGTCCAGCAGGGGTCAACCAAAACATCGGAAATCTGTGACTGCCAGTCTGGCATCAGGTCACTCGCTTCTAGTAAGTCGTGGGCCTGACCGTGCGGTATGGCCACCACAACGTGGTCAAAGCCTGAGAGCAGGTGCTGAAATTTTTTGGCATCGCCGTTCGCGACCTTCTCGCACGTAATGGTCCAGTGCGCACCGTCGCGTTTGAGTTCCGTGACGCGTGTGTGCAGGTGGACGTTGCAGTCGTGTAACGTCCCGTTTTGTAGTGGTGTCCCCCAGGTTTTTAGCAACGAGCTCATGCCAGGGACGGGCACCCAGTGGGCGTCGTTCGGGCGTCCTGTGCTGGCCAGTACATGGCCAGATGCATCCATCACGCGAACCGTATTGGCACTCCAACGCTTGATAACATCGGCCGTGGTGGCCAGTGCGGCCTCAAAGCGTGGATCGCGCACCGTGAAGTACTGGGTGCCATGGTCAAAGTCGCCAAATTGCGAGCGGCGTGTGGACATGCGTCCACCGAAGCCACGACTTTTCTCGAAGACGCTGACTTGCCAACCTGCTTGCGCCAGTGTGCGTGCACACGCGATACCCGCCATACCTGCACCGATAACGGCAACGTGTTTTTTGGCGGTCTGTCCGGACTGTCTGTTGGGTGGCATGGGATTCCTAAGGTCTAAGCAAACTCCCTAGCAGGATAGCTTATTTGGGTTTGACTGCAAGCGGGCTAACCGTGATCGTGACCTTGGTTCCTGTGATGCGGTTGCCTTCGTTAATGAGTACCGTGGCTGATCGGTCAGCTTTGCTCAGCGTCAAAATGCTGGTCGGGCCGTAGGAGCCTGAAACGACAAGCCAACCGTAGGCCTTGGCCTGATCGCGGAAGTACACAAAGGCATCCTGCTCGCCGATGCTGAGCGACAGGCTCAGTCTCCCCGTCCAATTGCTACCGCTGCCGAGAACCAGTGTTTGGTCCGTCACGATTTGTGATCCGGCTGGGATGGGGAAGTCTTGCGCGACGCGCGCTTGTGGCGCGTTGGGGTCCGACGACAGTGAGGTGTTATCTAAAGATGTTCCTGTGGTGGTACACCCGCCAAGAAACGATACCAATGCGATGCCGAACAAGGCCTTGCGCAGACCGAGCCCCACACTCGCTCGCGCACCAGATGCGTGCCCTGCGGTGTCACCGTTGGTGAATGGGTTCGTTGTGATTGTGTGCGTACAAGTTGTCATGGTTTTCCGGTATCCATCGGTTGTCGGGCTCCGCGCCCGCGGGTCACCGAGACCTGCGGGCGAGCGGCTTAAACCGCAGGTGTTGCTGTGCGTTGGGCGATTGCCGCAACGCGTGGTAGCAATAAACGATAGGGTAACAACAAAGCCGCGGCCATCGCCCATTTAACCATCAAGTCGCCGGATGCGAGCATGAGCCAGTTCATGTCTGAGCCATAAAACGCGATGAAAAAGAAAATGCCCGTATCAACGACTGATGCGGCAATGGAGCCGATCAGCGGCGCTTTCCACCAAGACATCGCGCGCAAGCGGTTAAACAAGGAAATATCCAGCAACTGCGCACTAATGAAGGCCGTGCCAGATGCGAGCGCTATTTGCCAATTAGCGAAGTACACCGACAAAACGACCGCGAACACCAAACCCACCCAAGCTACCTTGCGTGCGCCCTGTGGTCCAACCGCTCGGTTGGTGAGATCAGTCACTAAGAACACGAAGGGGTAGGTGAAAGCGCCCCACGTTAACCAGTCATTGATGGGCACCATCACGGCAACGTTGGAGGCCACGATGACGATGGTCATCGCGAGTATGGGCAGCCACAGGCTCAAGACGGTCAGTTTTGAGGGGGCATTTTCGGGTGTGATCGCGGAATTTTTCATAGCGATATTGTCGCATGTTGCCTGCCGATTTTGCTGCCCTCAGCCCCTGTGCACCCCGCACAAGGCGTGTGCGCGTCCTGACTATTTTTATTAGGGTTTTTACTTATGCATATATCAGCATTAAATAATATACTTGTTTACAAATAAACACACCCATGAACCCTATCAAAGAAGCCACCGCATGTCTGAGTTGAACGCTGTATTCGAATCGACGGCCCGCTATTTCAGTGTGCTCGGGGAGCCAACACGCTTGAAGATATTGCACGCAATATGCAAAGAGGAGCGTTGCGTGAATGACATCATCGAGGCCACAGGTGCTTTGCAGGCCAATGTATCGCGGCATCTTGGTTTGATGTATCAAGCGGGTGTGTTGACGCGACGCCGCGAGGGAACGCAGATTTTTTACCGTATTGCGGACCCGCTGTTCGTAGAGCTGTGCCGCACGATTTCAACGCAGGTGGCCAGCCGCCTACCTGCCGCTGACAGTCAAGCCGAAACCGCGTTTGGTTTCCGCGCTTGACGCTCCGTACTAACCGATTGACGTCTGACTGAGAAAGAGGGTCTATGCCTATCCACCAAAACCTAAACATACCCAAGGGCAATGCACTTGACCAGCCAATTGGCCGTGTCGTGCCCGCGCCGGAGAACACGCTTAGTGCCGACGGTTTAGAGACCGCGCGTAAAGCCCGTCGCAGCTTTATGGGCAAGGCCTTGGCCATGGGTGCGGGCGTCGCTGCAGCCAGTAAGGCGGCGTTCGCTGCGCCTGCAGGCGAGGATGCCATTTTGAAACTTCCCGCCCATACCACGGGCTTGGGACAGGGGGTTGCCACCGACGGTTACGGCAAGCCAAGTAAGTGGGAGTCAAATCTCACGCGCCGCGAAAGCCCTGGCTTGACCCGGGTGACGCAGGCCTCGGTGAGCTTCTGTCCGCTACAAGGCTTGTTCGGCATCATCACGCCGTCAGGCTTGCATTTCGAGCGTCACCATCAAGGCTGGTGGGATATCGATCCTTCCAAGCACCGCTTTATGGTGAATGGGTTGGTGAGTAGGCCGCGCGTGTTTACCATGGACGACTTGATGCGCCTACCCAGCGTCTCGCGTATTCACTTCATAGAGTGCGGCGCCAACACGGGGCCCGAGTGGGGTAACGTGGCGTTGCCATCGGTGCAGTACACCCACGGCATGATCAGCTGTGCAGAGTTCACCGGCGTGCTGTTGTCAACGGTTCTGGAAATGTGTGGCATCGATAAAAAGCGTGCCCGATACGTCTTGGCCGAGGGTGCCGATGGCTCGAGCATGACGCGGACGATCTCAATGGAAACCGCGATGGATGACGTGATCGTGGCGTGGGGTATGAACGGCGAGATGCTGCGACCTGAAAATGGCTACCCCTTGCGACTGGTGGTCCCTGGCGTGCAGGGGGTTAGTTGGGTCAAGTATTTGCGACGCATCGAGGTAGGGGACAAGCCCTATGCAACCAAAGATGAGGCGATTCACTATATTGATTTGCAGCCCGATGGGCAGCATCGCCAGTACACATCGATACAAGAGTGTAAGAGCGTGATCACCACGCCTTCCGGTGGTCAAACCCTGTTGGATCAGGGCTACTACAACATCTCGGGTTTGGCTTGGTCTGGCCGCGGCAGCGTTAAGCGCGTGGATGTCTCCGTTGACGGTGGGCGCAATTGGCGCACGGCGCGCATGGAAGGCCCGGTGCTTAGCAAGGCACTCACGCGTTTCAACATCGATTGGGTCTGGGACGGCAAGCCCGCCATCATTCAGAGCCGCGCCATAGACAGCACCGGTTATGTACAGCCCAAAATCAACCAACTGCGCGCTGTGCGGGGCACGCGCTCGGTTTATCACAACAACGCGATTCAGTCGTGGAAGATCACCGAGAACGGTGAGGTCTCTAATGTTCAGGTGTATTGATATGAAGTCACTTCTCCATAAAACAGCGCGCACGCGCCGCGCACCGTTGGTCGCCGCTCTGGCATTGAGTCTCTTGGCCGTTGGTCCTGTGCGGGCTGAAAAGCCATGGCATGACATCGGACGCGATGCGAAGCCGGCCGAAATTGCCGCATGGGATATCGATGTACGTCCTGACTTCAAGGGACTGCCCGTTGGCGCAGGGTCCGTGGACCAAGGTGTCGAGGTGTGGGAGGCTAAATGCGCCAGTTGTCACGGTGTGTTTGGCGAGTCTAACGAGGTGTTTACGCCCATCGTTGGCGGTACAACCGCCAAAGACATTGAGACAGGCCACGTGGCCAATTTGTTGCCAGGTAAAAATTATCCACAGCGCAGCACCATGATGAAAGTGGCGACCGTCTCAACCTTGTGGGATTACATCAACCGTGCCATGCCGTGGAACGCGCCTAAGTCGTTGAGCGCCGATGAGGTCTATGCGGTGACCGCATACATTTTGAATTTAGCCGAGGTGGTACCCAGCGACTACGTGCTGTCAGATCAGAACATAGCGGATGTGCAAAAACGCATGCCTAACCGCAATGGTATGACGGTATATAAGCCCCTGTGGGACGTGAAGGGCAAGGGCGATGTGCAAAACGTGGCGTGCATGACGAACTGTGCAACAGAAGTCACGTTGGGTTCTTTTCTCCCCGATTTTGCGCGCGATGCCCATGGCAATATCTTCGAGCAAAACCGTCTGGTCGGCCCCGTACGGGGATCGGTAACTACGGAGCCCGCACCGCTGACACTGACCGCTGCGCGGGCAAAGGTAACCGGTGGTGCGGTCGCGTCGCAGGCGCCTAAGCAGGTGGATATGAAGGCCTTGCTCGCGAGTAACTCCTGTACGGCATGCCACGGCATGAAGGCGAAACTGGTTGGACCAGGTTTTGCGGAAATTGCCGACAAGTACGCCAACCAAGCGGATGCAACGGTGTACTTGGCCGGAAAGATAAAGCAAGGCGGCTCTGGCGTGTGGGGCGCCGTCCCCATGCCCGCGCAAGCGCAACTGACGGACGCTGAGGTGGCCGCGATTGCTGACTGGATCGCACAAGGTGCGAAATAAATAAGCTCTCTACGTAACAACCCTAGTGGGCAAACACAGCCCTAGATATAAGATAACTGTTATGAATGAATGGAACAACATTGTTAGCGCTGTTGCGCTCACCGTCACCGTCTTAGCAAGTAGCTCTGCGTTGGCCGTTGATGCGGGTAAGGCCAAGCAACTCATGCAAGCCAATGCCTGCATGGGTTGCCATGCGGTTGATAGAAAGTTAGTCGGGCCTGCCTTCAAGGCCGTTGCTGATAAGTACAAAGGCGGGGATGTCGCGACGTTGGCGGCCAGCATCCGAGCAGGCGGTGCCGGTAAGTGGGGGCCTATCCCCATGCCCGCACAGGGGCGTTTGACGCCCGCGGATGCCACGCTACTTGCCGAATGGATTTTGGCCGGCGCACCCAACTAAAGGTAGCAACCGGTATGTGCATAAATAGTCAGCGTATTTCTCGGCGTCATAAGGCTGCGATTAACATAGCGGGCTATTTGGATTTTTAACCTTGTGTTCCAAACCAATTTTTAAGGAGCTAGTATGAACACGACACGTCGTCAAGTGATCAAAACCACCGGGGTGCTGGGTACGTTGGTATCCTTGGGCATCATCACCCAGGCGCAGGCCGTAGCTGCCGATGCGCGCGCAGGATTCTCGACCAAGAGTTTTGCTGATGCGATCGCCTCTTTGGGCGGTACCCCCACCACCAGCGCCGATATCTCTGTCAATACGCCAGACATCGCTGAAAACGGTGCAGTGGTGCCTGTGGGCGCTGCGAGCAAAATTCCCAATACAACCGACATGTGGTTCTTCGTTGAAAAGAACCCCTACCCATTGGCCGCGTCCTTTAGCTTTCCAGAAGGCACAGACCCTGAAGTGAAGACGCGCGTCAAGATGGGCACCAGCACGCAAGTGACTGTCGTTGTCAAGGCGGGCGGCGAGTTGTACGCCGCCTCTAAAGAGACAAAAGTAACGTTGGGCGGTTGCGGCGGTTGATACCACCCCTGCATCTTTTTAATTACTGATAGACATTTTCTGGGAGTAGACAAATGGGAAAACCAATGCGAATCCGCGCAAAAGCGGCAAATGGTGAGACAACCGTACGTGCCTTGATGGCGCACATCATGGAGGGTGGCCAGCGCAAGGACAGCTCTGGCAACCGCATCCCTGCGCATCACATTACAGATGTGACCGCGAGCCACAATGGAAAAACCGTGTTGACTGCCCAGTGGGGCTCAGCGGTTTCTCAGAATCCGTTCTTGGCCTTTACCTTCAAAGGCGGTGCAGCGGGTGAAAAGCTTGCGATCAGCTGGAAAGACAACAAAGGCGATTCCCGCACGGACGAGGTCACGATCTCCTGATCGATGCACATTGCCATAGGTCGAAGCGATTCGACCTTTTTTTATCCCTAACGGAGACATACATATGAAACGCAAATTGGCTTTGGTTGCCGTACTAGCGTCCAGCGTCATGGGGCTGGCGCATGCCAACGACGTGGAAGCGGGCATCGCGCAATACCGAGAAATGCTGCAAGACGGCAACCCCGCTGAGTTGTTTGAGATGGCGGGTGAAGAGCTTTGGACGACCCCACGCGGTCCCAAAAACGCCACGATGGAAAAATGCGACCTCGGTAAAGGTCCCGGGGTTGTGGCTGCGGCATTCGTCGAGTTGCCGCGCTACTTTGCGGATACCGGCCGCGTGCAAGACTTGGAGTCGCGCATTGTCACTTGCATGGTGAGTTTGCAGGGCTTTGATGAAGCCAAAATCCTGAAGACAGGCTACGCCAAGGGCGAGCAAGCGAACGTTCGTGACATGGCGACCTATGTGGCGGGTGCCTCTCGCGAGCTGAAGATCAACGTGCCCCAGGACCACCAAAAAGAGCGCGAAATGTACGAAGTGGGCAAGCGCCTCTTCTTCATGCGCTCAGGACCACATGACTTCGCGTGCGCAACCTGCCACGCCGAAGATAACAAGCGCATTCGCTTGCAAGGCCTGCCCAATCTCACTGGCAACCCGGGCGACGGCATTGGTTTTGCCGCATGGCCTGCGTACCGCGTGGGTAACGGTCAGATGTGGCCCATGCAAAAGCGCTTAAACGATTGCTACCGCCAGCAGCGTTTCCCTGAGCCTAAGTTCGCAAGTGATGCAACCATTGCGTTAGGGGTCTACATGGGCGTCAATGCCAAGGATGCCAAGAGCATCGCACCTGCTATCAAGCGCTAAGGAGAACGCAACATGAAAAAAATTATTCCTTTCGCCCTCGTTGGTGCGACGCTGGTGCTTGCCGGTTGTATGTCAACCAGCATTTCCAGCGCAGATGCCGATAAATTGACTGCGGAAATTACCGCCAATTCTTTTCAAAGCAAAGGCATCGCCAAGGTCGAACGCTTACAACAAGACGAAGCCAACCGCCTGTGCAGTGCGGCGAACGTTGCGGGTAAGCCGCTAGCCGCTGATGTGGCTGCCGCCATTGAGGCCGCGCAATTGAAAACCATCCAGTGGCCGACCGACGGGAAGTTCTTAGGTGACCACGCCAAAGGCGAGAAAATTGCTCAAAGCGGCAAGGGCCTGACATGGAAAGACAAGGCTGACCGCGTCAATGGCGGTAACTGCTACAACTGTCACCAGATCAGCAAGGAAGAGGTCTCCTACGGTACCTTGGGCCCAAGCTTGTACAACTACGGCAAGTTGCGTGGTGTGACCGATCCCAATAGCCCCGCTGCGAAAGCCGTGGTTGAGTACACATGGGGCAAGTTGTGGAATGCACGCGCCTACAATGCCTGTTCGAATATGCCACGCGTGGGCCACAACGGTATCCTGACCGAAGCCCAGATTAAAGACGTGATGGCACTGTTGTTGGACCCACAGTCCCCTGTGAACCAATAATGGGTGGTCAGTACTGAGAAAAACCGGGTGTCTGCAGGGCAAGGCTCAGGCCAGCCCTTGCGGCCACCCGCTTTTCGGTATGTCGTCGGGCCTGTGTACCCGACTTCTTTTTATTTTTAAATATCAGTAGTCAATTACTAAGGGATATTTGTATGAGTATCGGGCGTCGTGAATTTTTGCAAGTGTTGGCAGTGGCCAGTGCGGGCGGTATGGCTCTGGGCCAAAAAGAGGTTTTGGCGGGTGACATGGCCGCGGCCCAAAAGCTCTATGAGTTGCCAGCGTTCGGCAATGTCAGCTTTATGCACTTCACCGACTGCCATGCGCAGTTAAACCCTATTTACTTCCGCGAACCCAGTGTGAATCTGGGTGTCTCAGAGGCCATCGGACGCCCGCCGCACTTGGTCGGTGAGAACCTGCTGAAGTATTTCAAAATTGCGCCAGGGACGCCCGCAGCGCACGCCTTCACCTATCTAAACTTTGAGCAAGCGGCGCAAACCTACGGCAAAGTCGGTGGCTTTGCGCATCTTGCGACCTTGGTGAAACAAGTGCGTGCTAGCCGCCCGCATGCGCTGTTACTCGATGGTGGTGATACCTGGCAGGGTTCTGCGACCGCGCTGTGGACCAAGGGCCAAGACATGGTGGACGCCTGCAAACTGCTGGGCGTTAATCTCATGACTCCACACTGGGAGTTCACCTTGGGTGCCGAGCGTGTGAATGAAATCATTGAAAAAGATTTTGCAGGTAGCATCGAATTTCTTGCCCAAAATGTCCACACATCTGACTTTGAGGACCAGGTCTTCAAGCCCTATGTGATGCGTGAAATGAACGGCGTATCGGTCGCTGTGATTGGACAAGCCTTTCCGTACACCCCGATTGCCAACCCGCGCTACATGGTGCCTGATTGGACGTTCGGCATCAAAGACGACCACATGCAAATGATGGTCGATAAGGCGCGTGGTGAGGGCGCACAAGTGGTGGTGGTGTTGTCACATAACGGCATGGACGTTGATATCAAGATGGCCTCGCGTGTCACGGGCATTGACGCCATCATGGGTGGCCACACCCATGACGGCGTACCGGCGCCGGTTATTGTGACCAACGGTGGGGGCAAGACGCTGGTGACCAATGCGGGGTCTAACTCTAAGTTCCTAGGGGTCTTGGACTTTGATGTGCAGGGCGGCAAAGTGCGTGACTTCCGCTATAAGCTCATGCCCATATTCGCCAATCTGCTGCCAGCGGATGCTGAGATGGCCGCTTACATTAACAAGGCCCGTGCACCCTATGAGGCCAAGCTTAGCGAGACACTCGCTATCAGTGAAGGCTTGCTGTATCGCCGCGGTAACTTTAATGGGTCGTGGGACCAATTAATTGTTGATGGGCTGATGGCGGTGAAGGACGCTGAAATCGCGTTCTCACCCGGCTTCCGCTGGGGCACTACGATTTTGCCAGGGCAGGCCATCACGCGTGATCATCTGATGGATCAAGTGGCGATAACTTACCCCGCCACCACTGTGAGCAACCTGACGGGTGCCAACATCAAAACCATATTGGAGGACGTGTGCGACAACCTCTTCAACCCAGACCCTTACTACCAGCAGGGCGGGGACATGGTGCGTGTGGGTGGCTTGGAATACACCTGCGATCCCTTGGCCGCCTCTGGCAATCGCATTAGCGATATGCGCCTCAATGGCAAATCCGTGGATGCGGGTAAAGCCTATAAGGTCGCCGGCTGGGCTCCCGTTGCAGAGGGCGTGCAGGGTGAGCCTATTTGGGACGTGATGGAGACCTACCTCAAGAGCGAAAAAACCATCAAGGCGCGCAAGCTAAACATGCCGACCGTCAAAAACATGGCGAATAACCCCGGCATGGCTTGATAGGGTTGAGTGGTTTGCAACAAGGGCGCTGAGGCGCCTTTTTTGTTGCCTTTACCGGTACCGCTAATGTGGGTTTTGCGGGTGTCCCGCGGGTTGAGCACCAGTAATGTAACTATAATGGATTATAAAGGGTGTCATCATATTCGGTGCACGCGTCCTACAACTGCCCAAGGTCTAGGGCTATCGCCGGAGCATCATGCGACTATTTACTTTTATCTCATCACGTGTTCGGCAAGCCAGTCGCGTATTGGTTTTGCTGTGTATGACGCCCTTGCTCACGCTGGGTGCTGCGCATGCGCAAACGTCGTCGCCATCGCCATCGCCAGCCGACTGGGCTACGGTGGAGCAGACCGCGCGCGGTCAAACGGTTTACTTCAATGCGTGGGCGGGTAGCCAGCCTATCAATGCCTACATAGACTGGGTCGCTGAAACGGTGAAACGTGAGCACGGTATCACCCTCCAGCACGTAAAAATAAGCGATGCCGCCGACGTGGTGAAGCGCATTCGCACTGAAAAGCAGGCGGGTCGCGGCGAGCAAGGTGGCACGGTTGATCTGCTATGGATTAACGGCGAAAACTTCGCAGCGATGAAGCGCGAGGGCCTATTGGCGCCGCCATTTGCAACCGCGCTACCCCATTTTCAATGGGTAGATACGGTTAACAAGCCCAGCACACTCAGGGATTTCTCAGAACCAACCGATGGCTTAGAGTCGCCCTGGGGCATGGCGCAACTCACGTTTTTTGCCGACCGGGCCCGCGTGGCTACTCCGCCTCAAAGCATGGCGGAGTGGTTGACATTTGCCCAAGCAAACCCGGGTCGTTCAACCTACCCACGGGTCCCCGACTTCCACGGCACCACCTTCATCAAGCAGGCGCTTATTGAGTTTGCCGCCGATGCGCGTGTACTCTCTCAACCGGTGAATGCAGACACCTTTAAGGCGCAGACGCAGGCGTTGTGGGTATTTTTGGATGCCTTACACCCCCATCTATGGCGTGGCGGAAAGCAGTTTCCTCAGAGCGCGGCTGCGATGACACAAATGGTGGGCGACGGGGCGCTATGGATAGGCATCAGCTTTAACCCCAATCAAGCGGCCAACGAAATCACGGCCAAACGCCTACCGGCCACCGTACAGAGTTGGCAGTTTGAGAACGGCACGATTGGTAACACCCATTTCGTCACGATGCCGTACAACGCGCCGAGCAAGGCTGCTGCCAAGGTGGTCGCCAACTTCTTGTTATCGCCATTGGCCCAAGCCCGCAAGGCGGATATTTCAGTGTGGGGTGATCCCACCGTGCTGGATGTGGCTCGTCTGAGTGCCGCAGACCAAGCCCGTTTCTCCGGTGCCTTGCAGCCAGGCCAGTTGGCCCGCACCGTCCCCACGTTGCAAGAACCGCACGCGTCTTGGGTTGAGGCCATTGAGGCGGAGTGGATTCGTCGCTACGGTCAGTAACATGGTGCGAGCACCCGATCCCCAGTCATGCTGTTAGCGAACCTCTCACTGACTGCGCGTCGTAGCGTGTCTCATCGGTTAGCGGTTATTTTCTTCGCGCTCATCGTCAGCGTACCAATTGCCTGGGCGCTGTTCGCGGTCGCAGGGCAAGCACTTGACAGCGCGGCTCTGCACGCGTTGTGGCAGCAGCCGCAAGCTCGCTCGGCGCTGGCCCTGTCTGTTTGGACTGCGTTGGTCTCCGGGGTCTTGGCATGGCTAACGGCGGCGCGCTTACTCGCGATTGGTTTCGTCCATCAGACTTTGATGCGTTGGATGCAACACCTACCCGCTCTGTTGGCAACACCCCATGCCGCGATGGCGATTGCACTCGTGTTGTGGTTGTCGCCATCGGGTTGGCTGTTACGTCTGGTTTCACCCACATTGACAGGCTTTCAATCGCCGCCAGATTGGTCAACCACGCAAGACCCGTGGGGCCTCGGTCTCATATTGGCGTTGTGGCTCAAAGAGGTACCGTTTTTGTTGTGGATTGGCGCGACACAACTGCGCCGTGACGACATCCGCCGCCGCTGGCAATCGGAGTATGGACTGGCGCAGACACTAGGCTATCCGCCTAGCGCCGCGTTTGCACGGGTGGTCTGGCCACAACTTGCGCTGACCCTGAGATGGCCCCTGCTGGCCGTGGTCGCCTATGGCTTAGGGGTAGTGGATATGGCATTGATTCTGGGGCCGACCACGCCGCCGACCTTCGCCGTTTTGTCTTGGCAATGGTTGGGCGATGCCAACGTGGCGCAACAAGCCATGGGGGCGGTGGCCGCTGGTGTGCTGACGGGGTGTGTCGCGTTGATGGCCGCGCTGATCATGTATGGGCGCGCCACGCGCTGGTTGTTGGTGCGTGGCACGATGGCAGTGGTGCAATGGCCGCCTTTGACAACGCCGGTGTCGCTCGCAACGTCAGCCCACGGTGTGCCACCCCGTTGGACTGTCCGCGCGAAGCGCTATGCCCACTCGTATGGGTTATGGGCTGCTTTGCTCGTTGCTTACCTGCTGTCATGGTTTGCGCTCGCGGTTGGCAGCGTGTCGGGTCTGTGGCCGTTTCCCCATGTATGGCCAGCGCAGTGGACGATGGGCGCGTGGCAACAAGTTGGGCGCAGTACGGCGACCTTATGGAATACCTTCGCGCTTGCGCTCGCATCGGCCACATTTTGTATGGCGTGGTGCATGGCGTGGCTTGAGTTGGCGCCACGCGCATGGCACGCCGCGCTACGTCCGTGGTTGTTGTTACCGATGGTATTGCCCGCTATTGTGTGGGTCATCGGCCTATATAGCGTCGCCTTGTTTGTTCGTTTAGAGGGGCAATGGTTGGGCTTGATTGGTGCGCATGCAGTGATGGTCTTGCCTTATGTTTTGTTGGCACTAGAGCCTGCCTATCAATCAGTGGATGCGCGCCAAGGAGCCGTAGCGGCCAGCCTTGGCAGATCGCGGTGGGCGTACTTGTTTGCCGTGAAGTGGCCGCAACTGATGCCTGCGCTGATGGCCGCTTGGGCAATCGGGTTTGCCGTTAGCGTGGCGCAATACCTGCCCACGTTGTACGTGGGCGCCGGGCGGTTCGATACCGTCACAACAGAGGCTGTGACGCTTGCCGCCAACGGGCAACGCACCTTCATGAGCGCGTATGCGGCGTTGCAAATGCTGCTGCCCATTGCTATTTTTTGGCTTGCCAGCGTGATGGGACGACCGCGCCAATTTGCGAGATCGGCCTCATGACAACCCAAGGTCTTCAGGTGAACACCGTCTCCTTGGGGCAGGGCGCGCGCACTTGGATACGTGACGATGCGTTTTCGGTGGCGCCGGGTGAGGTGCTCACCATCATGGGGCCTAGCGGCTCTGGGAAAAGCTCGTTGCTGGCGGCTATCGCCGGCACGCTGGGCAACGTGTCTGTCGACCTAGAGCCGCTCACCTTTGTGGGGGACGTTCGACTTCACTCGCAGGTCATCACGCACTTGCCCGCACATCAACGCGGCATTGGCTTGGTGTATCAAGAGGCCCTGCTATTTGCGCACATGACGGTGGCGGAGAACCTGCTGTTTGCGGTGCCCCAGCGTATGCCACGGGTCGAACGGGCGGCGACCATTCAGGCCGCGTTGACCGAGATTGAACTAGCAGATTTTGGGGATCGCGACCCGGGGACCTTATCGGGTGGCCAGCGTGCCCGCGTTGCCATCATGCGGGCATTGCTCGCCAAGCCCAAAGCCATTTTGCTGGACGAGCCGTTCGCCCAACTGGATGAGACCTTGCGCGCCCAAATGCGTGCGTGGGTATATGCGCAGGTGAATGCACGCGGTATTCCTGCGGTGCTCGTTACCCACGACCGTCGCGACATACCCGCCAGCGGTCGCGTGCACACCTTACAGCGAGAGGCCACACATGTTGGATAACTATTTGCAGGCGCGGTTAACGCCTGTTTTTCGCCACGTAGCGGAGCGATTGCAGACGTTGGGTGTGCAGGCCGACACCGTCACATGGCTGGGTTTTGGGCTAGGCGTTGGTGCCGCCCTTGCCATTGCGGTGCAAGCGTTCTTGTGGGGTTTGGCCTTGCTGTTGTTGTCACGCTTGTGCGACGGACTTGACGGCGCATTGGCCCGGTTGGATAGACCCACAGACCGTGGCCGGTTTTTAGATATCACGCTGGACTTCATCTTTTATGCGTGTCTACCGCTGGGGTTTGCGGTGGCATCGCCTGACACCAATGCCTTGCCTGCCGCCGTTTTACTTGCGAGCTTTATCGGCACAGGAACGAGCTTTTTGGCCTATGCCATCTTAGCCAAGGAGCGCGCCTTGGCGCCGACCGGTGCACTGCAAAAAGGAATTTATTTCTTGGGTGGCTTGACCGAGGGCGGTGAGACCTTGCTCGCGTTTGTGTTGATGTGCATTTTCCCCAGCGCTTTCCCTGTTATCGCTTATGTCTTCTCTGCGTTGTGCGTGCTGACCACGGGTACACGGATTGCGACCGGCATCAAAACTTTTCAACCCACCCTAGAGGACAAGACATGAGAAAAATTTGGATCACGGCAGGCGTCGTGGCCGCCTTGTTCGTTGTGGTTATCGTTGCTGGAGATGCCTTAAGCCTGGCTAGTTTGCAGGCCAGTCAAGCGCAATTGACGGCGCGTTATGCGGCATCACCCTTTGCGTTCATTGCTGTTTTTAGCTTGCTCTACATTGGGGCGACGGCGCTGTCGCTGCCCGGGGCGACGTTGCTTACTTTGGTGGCAGGCGCCGTGTTTGGGTTTGGTTGGGGCTTGGTGATTGTCTCGTTCGCTTCAACCATCGGGGCGACCTTGGCGATGTTGAGCGCCCGTTACTTGCTGCGTGATTGGGTGGAGGCGCGATGGGGGAGTCGCTTGGCCTCTTTGCAAGCGGGGCTAGAAAAAGACGGTGCGTTTTATCTGTTCTCCTTGCGATTGCTCCCCATCGTTCCGTTCTTTTTATTGAACTTGTCCATGGGGCTCACGCGCATCAAACTCTGGACATTCTTCTGGGTGAGTCAAGTCGGCATGCTCATTGGCACCATGGCGTATGTGAACGCGGGTAAGCACTTGGCTGCGATAACGGACGTATCCGATCTGTTGTCGCCGGTGGTGTCGGGTTCGCTTGTCATCTTGGCGTTTTTGCCATTTTTGCTGCGGTGGGCACTCACGCGCTGGCAGCGGCGTCAGCTATATGCCCGTTGGGAGTCACAGCGTCCCAAAACCTTTGACCGCAATCTCATCGTCATTGGTGGCGGCGCTGCCGGACTGGTGTCTGCCTACATCGGCGCCGCGGTAAAGGCCAAGGTGACCCTGATTGAGGCCAAGGAGATGGGCGGTGACTGTCTTAATTTTGGATGTGTCCCAAGCAAGGCCTTGATTAAAAGCGCCAAAGTAGCGAGCCAAATGCGCCACGCCTCGGTCTATGGGCTGGCCGATGTGGCGCCGGAATTTAGTTTCAAGGCGGTCATGGCGCGGGTGCACGCCGTCATTAGCGCCATCGCGCCCCACGACAGTGTAGAGCGCTACACCGCGTTGGGTGTTGAGGTAATCAAAGGCCATGCGCAACTTATTAACCCGTGGACGGTTTGCATCACCCACCCGGATGGCCGCCTGCAACACCTGACCACGCGAAGCACGGTGATTGCGGCGGGAGCCAAGCCATTCATACCGCCGTTGCCCGGGATAGAGACTGTGGGGTGCTTAACCTCGGATACCTTATGGGATGCCTTCGCGGCGATGGAAACCATTCCCAAGCGCATTGTTGTTTTGGGTGGTGGGCCGATTGGCTGTGAGCTGGCACAAAGTTTCGCCCGCTTGGGCGCATCGGTGACGCAAGTTGAAATGGGTAGCCGCCTCTTGGTACGTGAGGATGCCGACGTATCCGAGGTAGTCGCAGGTGCACTGACCGCCGATGGCGTGACGGTGTTGACGGGACACAAGGCCTTGCGCTGTGAGCAAGACGGCGGTGCGGACTCCCGTGAGAAGTGGTTGGTGGTGGAGGCGGAGCGAACTGAGCAAACGGAGAAAAGTGAGCAGGGGGTAGAAACCAAACGCATTCCCTTCGACGCGCTTATTTGTGCGGTTGGTCGGGTGGCGCGTTTGAGTGACTATGGCTTGGAAACCTTGGGTATACCGACGCATCGTACGGTGGACACCAACGACTATTTGCAAACCATTTACCCCAACATTTATGCTGCCGGCGATGTGGCGGGGCCGTATCAATTTACCCATACCGCATCGCATCAGGCGTGGTACGCCACCGTGAATGCCTTGTTTGGTGATTTGAAAATGTTCAAAACCGACTACCGCGTTATACCGTGGGTGACCTTCGTTGACCCCGAGGTGGCGCGGGTTGGCCTCAATGAACAAGAGGCGACGGCGCAAGGGGTGGCGCATGAGGTGACGCGCTACCCGCTAGACGACTTAGACCGTGCCATCGCAGACAGCGAGACCATGGGATTTGTGAAGGTCTTGACCGCCAAGGGCAGTGACCGCATCTTGGGTGTCACCATCGTGGGTGGCCAAGCGGGTGAGCTGATTGCAGAGTACGTGCTGGCGATGAAGCATGGCTTGGGGCTCAATAAAATCTTGGCCACCATACACACCTACCCCACTCGCGCAGAGGCCAACAAGTACGCCGCCGGTGCGTGGAAGCGTGCCCATGTGTCGCCCCGTTTATTGCAGTGGGCTGGGCGCTACCACGATTGGCGCCGAGGCTAGCCTACAGTGTCAGTGTCACGTAGACGTTGTCTGCCCCGAGGGCCTCGGTAACGTAGCCAATGATGGCGCTGTCGTCGTAGCCCGCGGCGTGCAAAGCGTGAATACAGTCGTCAGCTTGGTCTGCGGGTATGGACGCTAGCAGGCCGCCTGCGGTCTGCGGGTCGAACAACAAGGGGTAGCGCGCATCGCTGACGAAGGCATCCGCGTTTTGCAGGGCCCTGCGCAAACGGACATTGGCTGATTGCAGTGAGCTAAAAATGCCCGCTTCCACGCAGGCGACCGCTCCCGACAAAAGCGGGATGGCCTGCAGTTGAATCTGCGCCCCCCTGTCCGCCGCTTTGGTCATTTCGACCAAGTGGCCAAGCAAGCCAAAGCCGGTAACGTCGGTACAACTCGTGGCACCGTGCGCGTGCAACACCGCAGCGCCTGCTTGGTTAGAGCGCTGCATGGACTGCAAGGCCGCATCCACCCACACACCTTTTGCCGCTAGTTGGGCATGGGCCGCAAACAAGGTCCCCGTGCCAATGGCTTTGGTTAAGACGATGGCATCGCCCACTTGCATACCGCCTTTGCGCATCACGTTGGCCATGTCGGCATCGACCAAACCGTTCATGGCGAAGCCCAAAGCCAGCTCCTTGCCCTCACCCGTATGCCCGCCCACAAGGGTACAACCCGCCGCGTTGAGCACCTCGAGTGCGCCGCCCATCATCTCGCTGAGTAGCGCCTCTACCTTCTTCTCTAACCCGGGTGGCACCGTGGCGATGGCGGTTGCGGTGTGCGGCGTCGCCCCCATGGCAAAGATGTCGCCTAAAGCGTGGTTGGCGGCAACTTTGCCAAATACGTAGGGGTCGTCAATAAACGCCCGAAAGAAGTCCACACTGTGCACCATTGCCTTGCCCTGCGGGATACGCACCACCGCGGCATCGTCTGGCGACTGCAGGCCAATAAGGACATCGTCGTTGGGGTGGGGACGCAAGTGGCTAAGGGCGCGCGATAACACGTTGGCGCCTACTTTAGCGCCGCAACCGCCACAGCGCATGGCTTGTGCGGCAATGGCTTCCAATGACTCTTCGGCGTTTAGCGCCACGTGGGTGCGCGTAGCGGACACGGGGCGCAACCAATGTGGCAGCTTGGTCCACCCGTCGCCGCCCGTTGTAGGCGCCATGGACGGCAAGTCGGTGAAGCGGCGCATAAAGCGGCGGTCAATGGCATCTTTCCATCGCCAGACCCATGCGCCCGAAAAATGCCAACGGCCTCTTGAGGCGACGGCGTAGGTGTCACCCGTTGAAATCAAAGCCAACCAGGTGCGCTGAGGGCGGTAGGGCTTTAAAGCCCGGCCTTGGAAGGCACGCCGCAAATTTTCGGTGAGGGGCTTGGCCATGCGCACCGCAAACACGCCTGCTTTCTCCAGCGGCTGCGACGTGAAGGCGGCGATATCGCCGGCTGCAAAAATAGCGGGATCGCTTAGTGTTTGCAGGCAGTCGTTGACTTGAATAAAGCCATTGCTGTCCAGTGAGAGACCGGTGTTTTTGAGCCAAGCGGGGCCACCGGCTTGCGTCACCCACATGGTCTCGTCTGCATCGTAGGTACGGCCATCTTTGGTGTGTAGGCAACCGTGGGAGAGGGCGACCACCTCGGTGTTGAGGTGCACGGTTACGTTTCGCTGGCGTAATACGCGCATGAACTGCGCCTGCACGTGGGCGTTGTGTGTGGGCAGTATGGTGCGCCCGGCTGTGAGCAGCACAAACTGTAAGTCGGCTGGGTTACGCCCTGCAGCGGTCACCTCTTTTTGTAGACGGTGTTGCATGGCCAGCAGCAACTCAACACCACCCGCACCACCGCCAACCACGGCAATGGTCATGCGTCCGCGCTGGGTCGCCCACTGGGTGACTGTTTCTAATAAGGACAGCCACCGCCGGTTAAAACTGGCAATGGGCTTTACTGGCGCAGCCAAAGCCTTGGCGCCTGTTACCTGGTCTAGCTGGGGGGTGGAGCCGATGTTAATGGACAGCAAGTCGTAGGGCACTGGCGGGCGGTTATCGCAAATGACTTGCTGGCTATCGCGGTCAATGTACGTCACCTTGCTGTGGTAGAACCGTGCGCCCGCGTGCACGCACAGACGCGCAAGGTCTATGTGCACCGCCTCGAAGGGGTAGTGGCCCGCAATATAGCCAGGCAACATGCCAGAGTAGGGCGTATCGATATCGGTGCAAATAACCGTTACGCGAACGCCGGGCTCTGGGTGCATTGCCAACATACCAAGCACGCCCACATGGCTGTGGCCGCCGCCGACTAAAACCAAGTCGCGGAGTACAGGTTGTTCAGAGGTGTGCATGCGCGCGATAAGGTAGGGGGGCTAGGTGCGTCTGGCACGGGCTTGAGTACCCTATTTTCGCACCGTTTGAAGCGCGCAACCACCGCTGCCGCGCGCTAAGTTAGCGATTGAACTGCGCGCGAAAACGATCTTTTTCCGCCTTGTATTCGTCGGAAACAAGAATGCTGCTAAGCGAGGTAACTTTTTCTTTGATGTGCCGCGAAAAATACAGGCGATCAACCGAGCCGTCGGGGTAGCACCGCGCTTTTACCGTGCAGCGCTTGTGGTCAATCGATTCATCGATCAGCACAAGCGAGTTGCTGTTGACCTTTAGTTGCATGACGCAACTGTTGGGGTCCTTGATGTCGTCAATGGCAATGAATTCGCCGTTGGTTTTGTATTCGAAGACCCCTCGGTACTCGCACATCAGCGCGTTGCGGAAGGGCACGGACAGTTGGGCAAACAATACCGTGCTCGAGACTCTGGCGATGTCAAGAACAATTTGGGAGCTGCGATCCTCTTCACCGTCTACACGTATGCGCTTGTAGTAGCTGTAACTACCCGTGATCTCGTTAATTAGGGGCTCGGACACACTGCCTTGGCCGACGCTTAGATAGGCGGCGGGAAAACTGGCGGGCGGTTTGGGGGCTGTCTGTGCATGCGTTACCCCATGCAGCAGCCACACTAAAGCAAGCATCGCGCCTGTTAGGACGCGATAACCCATAGAAAAACGCTCTTTCAATTGCATGGTGAAGCAAACCCCTCGTAATACCAACTTTATAGATCGACCCGAAGCGGGTGGGCTTGATAGTCAATCCAACAATTCCCACAGGCAGCGCGCTCAAATGCCATCGTGGCGTACGGACTTTTGTAGCCTAGTGACGCGCTGATACGTACAATGCCGTCATTGTCACATTTACAAAAAAACGCCGCTTGATCGGGTTAATTATGCGCAAGTCTATTCTGATGGCACTGGCCCTCTCTCTCGTCACAGCCGTTGGTGGCGTCTGGGCGGAAAGTATGCATGACCGCATGCATAGGGCCCACATGGCTGGGAAAAAAGATGCTCATGCCATGGGAGAGCATGATGAGGTTAATATGCCGGGGCTCAACGGCAAGGACACGACGCCCACGGAAGTCAGTGACCTCAAGGCCTTGTTTACGCAACACAAGGCGCTGCGCCGTACGGTCGATAACTTGCCTGACGGTATTCGCACGGTCACAGAAACCGACGATGCCGCCTTGCGCAGCAAGCTACTGAGCCATGTGGTGTTGATGCTGGCCCGTTTCCAAAACGGGCGCGACCCGGAGGTGGTGATACAGAGCCCAACACTAACAGCGTTATTTAAGCACGCCGATGTTATTGCCACGCGCATTGAGATGTCGGCGACAGGGGTGGTCGTGATTCAGACGTCAACAGATGCAAACGTAGTGGCCTTGTTGCAGGCTCACGCCGCAGAGGTCAGTGATATGAGCGCGCGGGGAATGCAGGCTGTGCACGAGCGTATGCAGGCCGATCACCATAAGCGCTGAGCGTTAGCTTTAAAGGTGGGTTTGCGTCCGGAGAAGCCTGTCATCTCAAACTGAACGGCCCGCCTTGGCGAGACCACTGGAGTCAAAGATACCTATGCAGTCAAGACTTGAAGACCTCGAGGTTGGTTACGACATTCCGGCTTCGATTGGAATGGATGAGGCGGAGATACAAACGCCGTGCTTGGTGTTGGACCTGAATGCGCTGGAGCGCAACATCACCAAAATGGGCCGTATCGTAGCGGAGATGGGCATACGTCATCGCATCCATGGAAAGATGCATAAGTCAGTGGATGTGGCGCTCTTGCAAGAACGGCTTGGTGGCAGTTGTGGTGTTGCCTGTCAGAAGGTTAGCGAGGCCGAAGCGTTTGTGAGAGGCGGCGTTAGAGATGTGTTGATCTCTAACCAAGTGCGAGACCCCCTGAAGATCGACCGAATGGCTCGTTTGCCAAAGTTAGGCGCCCGAACTATTTGTTGCGTGGATGATTTGGCTAATGTTGCCGAGCTATCGACGGCCGCCGTAAAGCATGACACGCAGATTGAATGCCTGGTTGAAATTGATTGCGGCGCAGGGCGGTGTGGCGTGAGCACCATTGCCGATGTGGTCAAGATTGCCAAAGCCATTGATGCCGCAGAGGGGCTTAAATTTTCGGGCATTCAGGCCTATCAGGGTGCCATGCAACATCTTGAAGACTACGGCGAGCGTAAAGCGCAAATCGATTCCGTGTTGGCCATGGTGTCAGAGGCTGTTCGCGAATTGCAGGCGGTCAATCTTTACTGTGAGACGGTTGGTGGCGGCGGCACAGGGTCATATTATTTCGAGGGAAACTCTGGCCTCTACAACGAGCTGCAATGCGGGTCTTATGCCTTCATGGATGCGGACTATGGGCGTATTTTGGATCATGACGGTAACCGGCTTGATCAGGGAGAGTGGGAGAACGCCCTGTTTATTCTGACCTCGGTTATGAGCCATGCCAAAACAGATATGGCGGTTTGTGATGCTGGGTTGAAGGTGCAGTCGGTGGATAGTGGGTTACCAATTATTTTTGGTCGTGATGATGTCCGTTACCTCAAATGCTCCGACGAGCACGGGGTAATTGCCGACCCGGATAACGTGCTGACTATTGGTGACAAGCTAAAGCTGGTGCCAGGTCATTGCGACCCAACCTGCAATCTGCATGACTGGTACGTTGGCGTAAGAAATGGCAAGGTCGAGACCTTATGGCCAGTCACTGCGCGGGGCAAGGCCTTTTAGGTGCCCAGCAGGGCGGGGTCTTTATTTATCGGCATCGTGAATTCCGAACGTTTATTTTTGAATCCAAACACCACGCGGTAATTCGAACCCGCGAGTTCGCGGTGCAAGAAGTTTGGAAGGCCTCTGAACCAGCTACCGGCCTGAACTTCCGTCACCGCGCCATGCGCGTCGGCAAAGCGAATGCTGCCACTGACAATGAATATGACAGACTCAAAGTCATGCCAATGCAAGGGCTCATCCTCGGTAAGAACGATGTCGCGCACCAAGGGGTTCCACCCCATGGCGGCAATCTCATCGAGTGCCTCCGCCTCGGTAGAAAAGTAGTCTGTTGTAACGTCTATCATTCTGCGGTGCCTTCGTGATCATGACAAAACCGGGGCTCTTGGCCTAGACCTAGGCCCCGGTGGTTAGGTGTGGCGATCTAAGCTTGGCCACTGGCGAAAACCTCGCCGTGCTCGACCCCCACCAGTTGGGTTCTTAGTTCTTTCTCGCCTTGCGTTCGTACAGCGGCCTGTTTCTCTGCCGCAGCTGCAGCAATGGCTTGTGTTGGGTAGACGGTAATAGAGCGCACCTCGTTATCAGGGAGCTCAACAAAGTAAACACGCTCTGCCCCAAGCGCCAAAATCGCGGAAACATACTTCTGTTGAACAATGTCTATTGCGACGTCCCTATCGAAGTCGGGGTCATTTTTCCACTTGCTGATTGTTACGTAACTCATTTCTTCTCCTTTGATGTTAATCAATTGCTACGAGTAAACGCGACGTTGTCAATTCACCATAGCTACTGGCCTTCGTAACCAGTTGCTGGAATGCGGGCGACATGGCCACGTCATCAAGCTGGGAGCCAAAGTGCTCTACCGAATCAAAGTAGTAGGCGATAAGCATCTCATCCATTGCGCTGGCCACGGTTGGTAGAACCGCCATTAAAGGGGTGTCGCCCACAATGCCCTGCAGCTCTGGCATTAACGCCAAAGCGCCTGGCACGTTATGACGCGCGATGCGGTAGGTGCGCTGAAGAATCACCGGTTTCTGGGATGGCTCACCGAAAGCGCATCGGTACATCTCCGGCCCTTTCAGGTGGGCTGCTGGATCGGCTTCTCGTTCGGCGTGCCATGCGGCCATTGCAGGGTCTTTGCCCATCGCCGTCACGGCTTTTGTTCCAATGGTGAAATCAGTGAAGCTGCCGTAAAGATGAATATCGCCGGTACCATCGCCAAAGATCACTTTGCGAACCCGTGCGCGCCCACCTGCACGCTCCATGATCTCTGCTAATGACTTCGCCCGTGAAATGGTTAGGGCTGTTTTGCCTGTTAGTGGCGTTGCTATGCGACGTGAAATGACTGTCATGTGTATCTCCTTGCTATTTGCGTCGGTTCCCTTTGATGCTTATCAATTTACACAAATAGATTGTTTAATGCAAGTAATATAAAACTGCCTTCTAAATACTTACAATGCACTTATTGAGACTAAAAACCGGAACATAGAAAACACGATGACACGTATTTCGTTTGCTGACATGGACTGTCCGATTGCGCAGGCTGCGGAGCAGTTGGCGGATAAATGGAAATTTGTCATCATCCGCAATGCCTTCAACGGCATGAGACGCTTTGATGACTTCGCCGAGCAACTGGGCGTCGCCTCGAACGTGCTGACTGCGCGGCTGTCCGAGCTAGTCGCCGCAGATATCTTGACGCGGGTGCCCGTGGATGGTGACGGTCGTGCGGTGGAGTACAGGCTGACAGCGAAGGGCCACGACTTGTTTCCTATGGTGATATTTCTAGCCCAATGGTCGGACCGCTGGCTAAAAAAGCGTGGGGGGCCGCGTTTCGAAATCACCTCCGCCGACACGGGAGAGTTGGTGCAGCCAATGCAGGTGACAACCGCTTCAGGGGTGGTGGTCACCTCCAAGCGCGCGCAGATAAGAGAGGGCCGTGGCCGAAGTAGCGTTTACCGGGACATAAAGGACCTAGTGGACAAACGGCGTACGGCGGACGATGCAAGAAAAGCAACCCAGCGTCGCGCCCGTTAGGGGCTAATTGGTAATCTACAAACGCATGCGCTCTCTTTAATTATTTATTAAAGTAATACAAATGGCTACTTGTTAGGTGGAGTTACACCATTTAGTGTGTAAGTTCCTATCTATCGTTAGCCATCAATGTCAGTCAACCTGCCAGAAATACTCTCATTTCGTTCAAAGTGGCGTCACTTTCGCGATTTAGAGCGCGAGCTCGCGCAACCCAGTACGGCGTTGGGCCAACGCTATATGGTGCTTATCTCGGCCACCATCGTGGCATCCATTTTCTTTCTGTTTTTGGTGGATGAGTATCCAGGGCTTTTCCCGATGAATAGCGTGCAGCTGTTTATTGTGGAACTGGTTATTTTCGTTATCTTCACCATCGACTTCCTGCTACGCCTCACGGTCACGCGCTTGCGTGACTGGCGGGCAGTGATTTTTTTGGTTTGTGATGGTTTGGCCATCTTGCCATCGGCTGTCGTTATCTTGGTATTTTTGAACCTTATTCCAGGCGCTCACTTGGAGTCGCTTGTCCTGTTACGGCTGCTGCGCTTGTTGCGGGTTGTGAAGTTGATGCGGGTCAGCAACCTCATTAGTGAGGTGTTTGGCGCATCGGTGTTTAGTTTGGTGTTTGGAGTGATGGCGGCGCATCTGGGCTTGCGCGTTTTGTTCGTTGAAGTGAGTCAAATAAGCCCTTGGGATCTATACAACTTCTTTGATCGGCCGGTACTGATGATTGCGGTCTCGGCGGTCGGTTCGGTATTTGGTATCGCGTTGGCCATTACGTTTGGGATTGTGAAGCGCAAACAAATAGAGATCACGGAGTTACACCGGAGTGCCTTGGATGCGTTGAGTAATATAGAAGCGGACTGTAACTTGCTGCTAGCCGAGGCGGCTGCCAACAGCCCTAAGCCAGGGTTTGACGCGTGGCGAGCGTCCCTAAATGCCTACCTCGTTGAGGAGCTGTCATACGAGGCGATGAAGACCCAAACGAATGTACTCTTGGCGGATATTCGAGAGGTGATTAAGACACGCCCGAGTATGGACGTGCCATTTCATGCCGTGTTGGTCCAGAGCATGTCTTTGTTTTTAACTAAAACACAGGTGTGCTACCACCCTGCGTTTTACGATTGGCTTCGCTTGATAGCCAACCTCTATTTTGTTTTGGTGATGTTGGCGGCGCCTGGTCTCACCGGTCTAGGCGTGCAACTGCTGGTGATCTTCGTTTTTCAGGGCTTGGTCGTTATCATTGATGACATGGACCACTCAGTGGACAAAGCGGTAACGATCTTTAATTCCAAAATTTTGCCGATTTAAAAAACCGTGCCTGCGCAACCTAGCGCACCGAGAGCTTATTTGATTCCATTGCCTTTTGTGTAGGAGATAATTTTCTTCGGCAACACGATGGTGGCCGACTTAGGGTGGTGTGTGTCGACTTGGCTGGAGATCCAGTTCATATATTTGGCCTCTAACTGGGTGGCTGACTTTTCTAAGTTTTTATGAAACTTATCTTTCAGCGTTGGTGTCGTTGCGAATTTATAGGACGCATACTGCCAAAAGTAAGCAATGTACCGATTGTGTAAAGCGCTATCTTCATCGCTGTAATAGCCGGCGATGGTGTCCAAGTCTTGCTCGTCTTCAACCTCATGCAGGGCCGAGGCCCTTAGCAAATAATCTTCTGCCAATGCTGCGGAGGCCTCATGCGACTCCCCGCTTAATTCCACTCCGGCTTTCTTTAACAAAACCTTTTTCCGAACCCACGAAAAATCCTGAGATTCCATTAAGGAATGGATCGTTTCTTTGAACTGCACGTCCTTTTGAGCGCTGAGAGCCGTTACCGCTTCCGCGACTCGCTTCTTGCTAATGATTAGCGAGATGAGAAAAATCAATGCGGCGCCGATCAAAAAGCTTAGCGAGTGGTTCGCGAGGTCAGCGGCTAGAGCGGCTTGGTATGACATGTCCTATTTCCTAAAGATCGTTTTGTTCGTCATCGCGTACGAAGCGATTCATACTTCATCTTAGCAAGGTGCGTAGGTGGGCGATTCAACGGCAGATCAATGCCATCCGCAAAGAACGTGAGACAGACTGAGTTACCCCGTCATCTAAACAAGTTCTTTTGATACGGGGGCCTCTTTTGTATGATGTTCGAATCAGCGGAAAAAAGGGGAGAGGGACGCATGCAACTTCGATCGGTAATCATCGCGCTGGCGATTGGCATGAACACGGGTGTATTTGCGGGTGGTTTTGATGATGCAAGTGCCGCCTATGGCGCAAAGGACTACCGGACTGCCTTTTCTAGGTGGATGTTTTTTGCAGAGCAAGGCAGCTCAGACGCGCAGTACAACATCGGCTTGATGTATTTTTACGGTCAGGGTGTGCGCCGAGATTACGCTCAAGCGGCTAAGTGGTACTTGGTTAGCGCACAGCAAGGCGACGCATATGCTCAGAACAATATCGGCATGATGTACCACCAAGGTTATGGCGTGCCTCAAGATTATTATCAAGCGCTTAAATGGTACCGGCTGGCAGCGGAGCAAGGTCTCGGAGAAGCGCAGCATAACCTTGCAAGGTACTATCACAAGGGAAAAAGTGTTTTGAAAGATCACGTACAGGCCCATGCGTGGTTCAACTTGGCCGCGATGAACGGGGCGGTTAACGCGGCCCAGGAAAGAGATGCGTTAGCCGAAGAAATGACGCCGCGACAGATCGAAGAGGCTCAAAAATTTGCACGCGACTGTTTGTCGCGTGACTACAAGGGGTGTTGATCTATCGACACGCACGATCACGTTTGTAAGCTCCCTGACTCAGGGAGCTGTTTCAGACTTTTAAATATAAAACGAAGTTATGAAGCCCAGAAGCAATATTCTCGATCACGTCCTAACCGCAAGCACCACCGAAGCCCTAATGGATGCCTACGGCGAATGGGCGGAAAAATATGATCACGACTTAACCCAAGCATGGGGTTACTTTGCGCCTCAACATGCGATGCGACAGGTGCAACGGTATGCGGGTGATGCGAGTGTGCGCATACTTGATGCCGGTTGCGGCACGGGCTTGGTTGGGCAGTTGCTTTACGAAAACGGTTTTAAGACCTTGGACGGTTTAGATTTTTCTGACGGTATGCTCGCGCAGGCGAGGAAAAAGCAGATTTACCAAAACCTGTATCAAGCGGATATGAATCAGCCGCTGGCGATGGCAGATGGTGCGTATGACTTGACCACATGTGTGGGTACGTTTACGGCATCGCACGTTAAGCCGGAAGCACTCCACGAGTTGGTGCGGGTCACGCGCGTAGGCGGCTTTGTGGTTTTTACCGTGCGTGATACCTTTTGGGCTGAGACGCGTTTTGATCAAACCATCTTAGCGCTGTGTCACTCAAACGCTGTGCGCGTGCACGAATGGCGAACAGAGCCGTGTATCGATGAGGAAGCGTCGGAGTGCAAACTGTTAGTGCTAGAGGTGTTGTCGGCCACCGCTACCTGTTAGGCTGGTATGCCGTCAACCAATGGGAGTAACGCCTGCGATGGGGTGATAAAGTTAGCAGCAACGGTCCACAGTAGCCGGTAATTTTTGGAAGAAACACATGCATACACACACATTTTTTTCTCGCAACCTCTCCGTGCTGTGCCTCTTTGGTGCGGCACTGGTGCTTGCAGGGTGCGCAACGGGCTCAAGCTCTGGGCGTGAGTACTCAGCAAAGCAGTCGCGCCAACCGTTAACTGTGGTGGAAGCGGTTGTTCAATCGGTGTCAGCTGTTGTGATTGCTCCTGAAGACAATGAAACCGGCGGTGGACAAGTCGCAGGGGGGTTGATTGGCGCTATCGTCGGCTCTGGTGCTGGCGATAGGGGTGGTCGCAATAGCCAAGCTGGCGCTGTCTTAGGCGGTGTGCTGGGTTCTTTAGCCGGTACAAAAGCGCAGAAAGCCTTCCAGCGTAAAGAGGGGTTGCAAATCATCGTGCGCCTTGAGGGCGGTGAGTTGTTGGCCGTCACGCAAGATGCGGACGTGCCCTTTGCTGCGGGAGAGTTGGTCTACGTGTTGCGTGGCAACGGTGAAACCCGCATTAGCAAGCGATAGCTAGGGGGCGTTTGCGCCCCTAGGAATTAACCTTGCAAATGACCAGAGGACCAGAGGACCAGAGGACCAGAGGACCACAGCCAGTCTGGGCGCAATACCCGCACTTGATGCTGATGCGCCCTGCGGCGCGGCCCACAATTAAGCGCTGTGGCCTTTGATGTAGGTCTCTAAGAACGAGACGTGCTCGCTGAGTTTGCCCATCATGTCTTTGACCACGTCGCCAATAGATATGACGCCGACCACCGCCGTGCCACCCATGACGGGTAGGTGGCGAAATCCCTTGTCTGCCATGAGACCCATGCAGTATTCCATTGGATCGCCGAGTTTCACCGTCATCGGGTCGGCTGTCATGATCTCAGTCACCAACGTACTGGCTGCGTCCTTACCAGGGAGAAGCGCACGGATTGCGCAGTCGCCCTGTGACACGATACCCGCCAACTTATCGTCATCGACAACCAGTACCGCACGCACGCGGTTTACCTTCATGAGCTCCAACGCTTTTTGAATGGTGTCTGTAGATCTGACTGAAACCACCCGAGAGGGTTTTTGGCCTAGGCAATCTTTTACCGTGTTCATTTTTTCCTTTCGTCTGCAGAAGAGTCTGGCGGGTTATTGTTGTTCAAATGATCATTAATTCTAGAGTCATATGAGATTTCCGCCAAGGGGTGTGACTCCGCGCCGTATCGGGAATCAGTCTTTATAAGCCTTGTGGCATGCTTTACAAGAAGCGCCTAATTCGCTGTAGAGCACTTGCAAGTTTGCGACTGGTTGGCGCTCTTTAGCTGCCTGATTCAGATTGCGGGCCGCTTGCTCGAAGCCCGCAGATTTGGCTTCAAAGTCTTCCCAGTCTTCCCAGATAGCATCACGCGCCTCGCTTGGCGACTCGTTTGAGCCTGCAGGGAAATAGCTCGGTAGCACTTGCGACCACTCAATCAACGGCTGCGAAAGCGATTCAATACGTTCGACATCCGCGTTCGCCAATGCCCCCTTGAGGTCTTTAAGGGTTTGCTTGCTCTCCTTGAATCGGTCCATGCGGTCTTTCACAACGCCGGTCGCACCCGTATGGGCCTGCGCCGATAGGGCGACGAACACCAAGGCACATGAAGATAAAAGCAAGGCTAACAAGGGGAGCGGGCGGTGGGTCATGCGACGATCACTTTCTTTTAAATAGATTTGTATCGGGTACGTTAGAGCGGCATCTGCGTGGCCGACCAGCCTTTCCCCGGGGTGGGGGTGATTGCAATAGAGACAACACCGCCTGCTCAGTTAGCAAAAATAGTCATTAAAAACAACATGACTATATTGTATGGGTCGCTATGAACAGGCGCGGTGTGTGGCCTGTATCACCCTTAAGCCGTGACCAGCGGAGAGGTCAACGCGCCCTCTTGTATAATACCTAGGCGTTATTGTTTAAATAATATATACATATTTAGTAGTTTTAAAAGACTATTTTTTACAGTGCAAAGCGACATTCATTAGCGATGTTTTGCGCGAGCCATGTGGAAATTGACCGCCGATTGATGCCAAGCCCGTGAACGTGCGCTTGGGTTCTGTCTAGACGTTGCTGACGTTCTGGCTTCTCAATGGCAACCACCTCCACACGCCGCCGCCCACTGTCGGAATAACTAGATTTCCCAACATCCAACGAGCCTCCATACGTATGACAATAAACAACCTGCAGGTCAGCACAGACGCGCTGATCGTCACTTGGACAGACGCTTCGACCACGCGCGTTCCGTCAATTTGGCTGCGCGACAATTGCCCATCCGGTCTGCATCCAGACACACATGAGCGCTTGCTTGATTTGCTGGCAGTTGATGACACCCCCCTGCTGGTCTCCGCCCAGCTCGAGGGCGACACTGCGCTGCTGGCCTACGCCGACGGCCATAACAGCCGCATGCCGGTGGCTTTGATCGCGACAACCCGTCTAGGCGGGGCCGAGGCGGACTTAGGCGACATTCCGGCGCAGCTTTGGCGCACAGGTCAAGCGGTTGTATCCATTGCTTGTCACCCGGCGGCGGCCGTCTTGGTGGATGATGCGGCGTTAAACAAATGGATGCAAGACACCGCCGCACATGGCATTGCGATGATCAATGGCCTCGCAGGTGACGGCGACGCTGGCGTAGAGATTGCCAAACGGATAGGGTTTTTGCGTACCACTAACTTCGGCACGACCTTTGAGGTACTCAATAAACCTGATCCCAACAACCTTGCTTACACGTCAATAGCCCTTCCGCTACATACAGACTTGCCCAACCAAGAAGTACCCCCTGGTTATCAGTTCTTGCATTGCCTAGCCAATGAGGCGACCGGCGGCGGGTCGCTATTTGCGGATGGTTTCGCCATGGCGGCCGATCTGCGCACAGAAGACCCCGACGCGTTTCGTCTGCTGTGCGAAGTCGCCATTCCCTTCCGGTTTCATGACGACACCGCTGATATCCGAATTCATAGACCGGTTATTACCTTGGACTCAAAAGGCGAGGTCATCGAGATTCGATACAACGCACACATTGCAGGCGTTTTTGAGATGCCAGTCGACATCATGCCGGCCTATTACCGCGCCTACCGCGCCTACATGGCCAAAACCCGCGACCCAATGTACCGTCTGGCAATCAAACTAGAGGCGGGTCAGATGGTGGTCTTTGATAATCGGCGCATCCTGCATGGACGCGATTCCTTTGACCCATCGACGGGTATTCGGCACTTTCGTGGCTGTTATGTCGATAGAGGCGAATTCCGCTCGCGCTTACGACTGTTGGGGCGCAAGACCCATCGGCCTCACGTGGGTGGCTAATGCGCCCCTGCGCTGCTCCGGCTAAGCATGCGGCTTATCTGTATCGACGGTAAAAATCTAGCGCATGTGCCACTCCCGCTAGCGCAAGACACAGAAATACTTCTAGCGGTAAATCAGGGGGTGACGCAAACCGAAGCGCGAGCATCAACAGGAACCCCGGGAGCAGTCCACAGCTGATGTCGGCAAACCCCAAGCCCTTATGTACTCGGGTGCTTCGTAAGCCCAGGTAAAGCCACTCGCAGAGAGTGAAGATCAAAATGGCATCTACCCAGATGATAGGAAGGGTGTTGTCGGTCAAGGGCGCGCTCCCGCGTTGAGTGGGTCACCAGTTTAGCCATTAAGCGGGTACGCGCAATCACTTAGGTCCAAGAAACAGACTGGCCTGCGCTCCCGAGGTCGCGGTGTAATATCTCATCGTATAGCGTCTGTGCCTAAACTGCCGGCGTTGTCCTTTACACGTCGGGCGCCGCCCGCAGCCGTTTTTGTTGTTGTCGGGGAGTCGTGTCGTTGTCGCTTCTTCTGTTGCTGCTGTTACTGCTGCTACTCTTGTCTGCGGGAGCGGGTGCCTACCTGTTGCTAAACCGCGTGGCAGACCGTAGCGTGGCCGATCTTAGCGTGCGTTGGGCACCGCCGCCTTCGCAGTTTATTGATGTCTTGGGTGTGCCGCTGCATTTTAGAGATGAGGGCCCCCGTGAGGATGGACTCCCCATCGTCTTACTGCATGGCACAAGCGCCTCTTTGCACACCTGGGATGGCTGGGCCAGCGCGCTTAGCGGCGAACGGCGGGTGATTCGCTTCGACCTACCCGCCTTCGGGCTGACGGGGCCTTCACCCAGCGGCGATTACTCCGTTGAAAGCTATGTGCAGACGCTCATCGCGTTTTTGGATAGCCTGCACGTGCACAAGTGTGTGCTGGTGGGTAACTCATTGGGCGGTCATGTGTCGTGGGTTGCGGCGCTGTTGCACCCAGCACGCGTCGAGCGGCTTGTACTGATCGATGCGGTTGGTTACCCGTTCCAACCTAAGTCCGTCCCGATTGGCCTCAGAATTGCGAACACGCCCATACTGAATCAGCTGATGAAAAACGTCTTGCCGCGCGCGGTGGTAGAAAGTAGCGTCAAGAACGTATACGCCAACCCAAGCTTGGTTACGCCAGCGCTGGTAGATCGTTACTTCGACCTCATCACGCGCGCAGGCAACCGGGAGGCGTTGGCGTTGAGAATGCGCCGAGCCCGCCTGGATGCGTTTTCAACGCGCGTATCAGAAATCAACGTACCAACCCTGATTATGTGGGGTGCCCAAGATCGACTGGTTCCCCCGGAAATAGCAGACCGCTTCCATGCGGACCTTGTTAACAGCACACTTGTTATTTTTGATGCACTGGGCCACGTCCCGCATGAGGAAGACCCACTGACAACCAGCGCCGCATTAAAGCGTTTTTTGGCGTTGCAAACCTCGTAGCCGGCAGCGGCTTTTACTGACCAACTCACCGTAAATAGGATTTGTAATGGCGCACGTAGCAGGTACTTTCTCTGGGCCACGCGGAGTCGACATTTTTTGGCAATCGTGGCTGCCCGATGGCGCGCCCAAAGGGGTGGTCTTACTCGTGCATGGGCTGGGTGAGCACTCGGGCCGGTACACGAATGTCGTTCACCGCTTGGTCCCTGAAGGCTACGCGGTATACGCGCTAGACCATATGGGGCACGGTCAATCGCAGGGCGCGCGTGAGGTGATTCATACGTTTGAGGACTTGACTGAGCCCTTATGGCAGTTTCGCCAACAGGTTGTGCCGCGCCACTCCGGTGTACCCACCTTTCTTTTAGGTCACAGTATGGGCGGCCTAATCGCTAGCTTGCACGCCCTAGAGCATGCCGAAGGCCTTAGCGGTCTGGTGCTGTCGGCACCTGCGGTCTATGTGGGGGAGGGCGTGTCAGCGCTGACTATCGCGATGGGAAAAATCTTGTCTGTTGTCGCACCGCAGGTGGGCGTGTTGCCTGTTCGGCCAGAATTTGTCTCGCGTGACCCCGTCGTCGTCGCTGCCTATTCAAACGACCCGTTGGTATTTCACAAGAAGACCCCGGCCCGTTTGGCGGCAGAGCTCTTGCGGTCCATTAATGGCTTGGGCCCGCGACTTCAAGACATGCAGTTGCCCTTGTTGGTGATGCAAGGGACGGCAGACCGATTGGTAGACCCCAAAGGCGCTAGCTGGTTTGTGGAGAGTGTGTCCAGCGCAGACAAAACGCTAAAAACATACGCAGGGCTTTATCACGAGATTTTTAACGAACCTGAGCACGCCGAGGTTATTGGTGACCTTCTGGGATGGCTCCGTCAGCGCACAGAGCCTTCGCGGTTGCTAGGACGCGGGCAGGGCGATAGTGCAGGCCAGTAAATTAACTAATTACAACGGGCGGGCTTGTCTGCATATTTCGGAGAAATGCCATAGCGCCACACCAGCGCATTGATCGAGTTGCCAAGTCGTCCCGTTAGCGATAACGTCTCTTTCTTTTGGAAATCAAAGACTCAAATGAAATCGATACCTCCCAGCGACACACGCATCCTTGACATGGACGCGAGTGCTCTGTCTCTTGCTATTCATGAAAAGCACGTGTCTTGCCGTGAGGTGATGAGCGCTACGCTTGACCGCATTGCAGTGCTCAACCCGCACTACAACGCAATCGTTTCTCTGCAGGATGCCGACCTGCTGTTGGCGCAGGCAGACGAGCGAGATTCCCAGTTGGCTCAGGGCATTTCCATGGGCTGGATGCACGGGATGCCGCAGGCGATTAAAGATCTAAGTGCGACGGCAGGCATCGTCACCACCCACGGGTCGCCGCTGCTTCGAGATTCTATTCCGGCTACCGATAGCTTGATGGTGGAGCGCATGAAACAAGCAGGTTGCATCGTCGTTGGCAAAACCAATACGCCTGAATTTGGGCTGGGATCGCACACATTTAATGACGTGTTTGGGGTCACCCGTAACGCCTACGATGCCACTCTCTCGGCAGGCGGTAGTAGTGGCGGCGCCGCTGTTGCCTTGGCCTTGCGGTTACTACCAGTCGCAGATGGTTCAGACTTTATGGGAAGTCTGCGTAATCCGGCAGGTTGGAACAATGTATTTGGTTTTCGACCTAGTCAGGGACGGGTGCCCGGGTGGCCCAACCAAGACACTTGGATGGCGCAGCTTGGAACCGAGGGACCCATGGGGCGCACGGTGCAGGATGTAGCGCGCCTGCTTGATGTACAAGCTGGATTTGATGCGCGTTCACCGTTGTCGATTTCAGATGGCGTGCGATTTAACGCACCTTTGGGCGGTTTCGATGGCAAGGATGTTCGCATCGCTTGGCTTGGGGATCTGTCTGGCTATTTGCCGATGGCGCACGGAATTTTGGACATTTGTGAACAGGGTCTTGCGCGGTTGCAACGTCTCGGCTGTGCGGTCGAACCAACAGCACTTGGAACGCCTCCCGAGAATGTCTGGCAGTCATGGTTGGTTTGGCGGCGTGCGCTGGTCGCCTCCCGGCTTGCGCCGATGTTGTTGAAACCAGAAAACCGCGCTTTCATTAAGCCTGAAGCTTTGTGGGAGTACGACCAAGCCGCAAGTCTGACAGGTACCGACTTCATGAGAGCAAGCGTTCAACGCACGGTGTTCTACCGGCATTTACTGTCGCACTTTGAACAATACGATTTCTTGGCGTTACCGGTTTCGCAGGTTTGGCCATTTGACGCTGAGGAGCGCTGGCCAAAATGCATCAATGGCGTTGCCATGGATACATATCACCGTTGGATGGAGGTCGTGATTTACGCCACATTTGCAGGACTGCCATGCATAAGCGTACCAGTCGGTTTCAATGAGAAAGGGCTGCCAATGGGGATGCAATTAATCGGCAAGCCGAGAGGGGATCTAGCCGTGCTACAGCTCGCGTACGCCTACGAGGCGGTGTCTCAGGACTTAGTGCAACGCAGACCTGAAACTGTCTATTAGCTGGGTGGCTAAGTGGTGCAGGGCGGCGACATCCTCTCTTAGCGGTTAACGCTGACTCAAATTTTCTCTGTTTTGTATCTGGGCGGGTAGAACAGTATGCGGGTGACCAACAACCCCTACCCGGGTGTCTCTTCGAAGGGGTTCAAGAGGCCATTGGCGCTTAGGTTTAGGTATCTGTCAGCGCAGTGTCTGCGAGAGAGTTTGAAGATACAAAAAAACCGCCCGAAGGCGGTTGTTTTTGAAGCTGCCGGATGTGCGGTGGCTCAAGCTCAAACTCTAGAGCTTATTGCTTTGCTGGCTCAGCAGCGGGGGCCGCTGGCGCGTCTGTTGCAGGAGCTTCTGTTGCTGGCGCGTCTGTTGCGGGTGCTTCCGTTGCAGGTGCCTCTGTTGCAGGTACAGCAGCTGCTGCTGGTGCCTCAACGGGGGCAGCGGCTTCTTCTTTGTTGCCACAAGCGGTCAAAGCAAACGCGGCAATCACGGCTGCCAAAATCACAGTTTTTTTCATAATTTCACTCACGAGGTAAAGGATTGAACAAACAATTGCTGTCCAAAAAAAAGCAGATCCCACGACCTACTTTTTAATGCTAGGTGGCCCATAAGCAACCCATCTCATTGCGTTGCCTAGACACCGGAGCGGATCATATATCTCTCACCATCTAGTGGATTACCCTGTTGCCTCATTGAAGTAAATATATATTTTTGGTTGCTATAAAAAAACTGCGAAATAGTTTTATGAAAAGAGAAATGTCTTCTATAGATCTAAAAATACACTTGGAAAAATAACTTTATTTCCTAGTTGGCTTTTACATAAGGTAAGCACTGTAGAAAAAGACGATGTAAGAATAACTATAGCGTTTGACATTAGAACTCAAAGTTCTTATATTGAAAATATTAACGATAAATTTAAAAACCATTGGATTAAAATAATGGCTGAAGTTAATCCTTTCTTGGTTGAAGATACGACCGAAAAAGTTAATCCTTTCCTAGTTGAGTCACGTCCTTCTGTTGTTGAAGAAGATGAAACTTACGTCGATAAGATCGTGGATGTGGGGGAAGGACTCGCAGACATAGGTCAAGGCATAGGTGCGGGTATTGTGGATATCGTGCAGGGCATCACGGAACTCGGTGCAGCGGGTTCCGATTTGGTTTTAGGAACTAATGCCAGCAAAGGTACAACCGATTTCTTTGAAAACACGAAAGAGACTTTAGGTTTAACACCTGAAAGTACGGCTGGTAAAGTAGCAGAAGGATTAGTTAACTATGGTTCTGTGCTTATACCATACGTTGGATGGGTGGGTAGAGCCAACACCGTAGCCAAAGGCGGTAAGTTTATTCCAGCAACAAGTAAATTCATGAAGAGCGCAGAAAAGTTTGGAGCATCTAAAGCAGGGAAAGTGGCGTTAGGTAATAGATTAAAGATGGCAACAACAACCGCTCTTGGCTCTGGTGTAATAGATGCTTTTGTATCGCCTTCAACTGGGGTAACTATCTCTGACAGCTTCGACGCTCTTCCAGACTTTTTAAAGACAGACAAAGATCAAACATTAACCGGCCGAGAAGAAGCCTTCAGAAGACTACAAAACAAATTACGTTTTGCTGGTGAAGGTGCTGCGTTAGGTGGTGCCTTTGAAGTAGCCACTCCTGTCGCTGGTGCTGTAATCAGAACAGCCGCGCAAATACCAGGAGTATCTCCTGTTGCAAGAGTTATCTCAAAGGGTTTTGATAAAATAGGAGAGACCCTTGCAGACAATAGACTGACAGGAACTAAATTAAAAGAATGGCTTACTGCGGCAGGCACCACGCCCCTTCCTGTATACGAAGGTGTCCTAGGT